>Ga0070679_100000323_pt1 | contig 40444 bp, 30 predicted proteins | sample KBSC63BmetaG_FD_65652 | JGI IMG/M metagenome (GOLD analysis project Ga0070679, IMG submission 65652) | Corn rhizosphere microbial communities from Kellogg Biological Station, Michigan, USA - KBS C6-3B metaG | ecosystem: Host-associated > Plants > Roots > Rhizosphere | place: USA: Michigan... | reverse complement strand
TCCTTCGTGGCAGGTGACTGAGTAGTTCCGCTGAGGCCTATAATTCCGAAAACCATCCGTCAGCGGCTAAAACGACGCGCAGATGGCGGCCAATTACGGCACGGCTGAACCCGAGTCGTTTCAAAACAGTGGGATTGAAAGTGTGTCATGCAAGCTAAAGGCCGGCGTTAATGCCGGCCTTTTGGGGAACCCGCAACCTCGATGGAGAGTGGCGGAAGTGACCTTACTTCTTGCCTTCCGTCACGTCGGCGGAAAGAATCGTTGGTCCTTCAGGCGACTGGATCCTGGCCTGGTTTTCTGCCGTGATGTAGATTTTGAAGCGCTTGTAGGGCGTCGCCGTCTTCAATTCTGCTTTCTGATCCTTGCTTACGGTGATTTGACCATGATTTTGAGGTGCTGCATCGGGCGGGTCAATCCACACCACGTATGCGGTTTTGGGTGGAGTCAGAGCGCTGGGGGCAGCCAGCGACTCCGCCTTGATATCCAGCTCGGTATTGTTGTTGTCGCCCACGTGCAGGTGAATTGTCGCGCGTGCTGCGGGATTCAACTCTCCGGCCGTCATCTGCACATCTTTGCCTCCACTGAACGGCCAGATGAACGCCAGAACCAACAGCGCTGGAACAAACGAGCATACGTAGCTTCCCGAGCTGAGGCGTCTTGTTGTTGTGGCTTTAGAACTTATGTGTGCTCGATCGGATTTGTTCATAAGGACCCCTTCTGTAAATAGGTTCGGAATCGATTGAAAGTCGCATATGCCACCTTCAAGTGCTCCGAGTGTTGACTTGTCTCTATGGGATAAGATGCCGATCGATTAGTGACTAGACGCCCCAGATGTTCCAAACGCGGCCAAGAGTTTGATGGCACATCAATCACGAGATATTTTTGGACTGCCAACAAAAAGAAATGCCCCTGCTTTCGCGAGGGCATTTCTTGAATGAGTAAAACTGGTTCAGCTGAGTCACGCAATCGGATTGGCTGCCAATTCGCGGGCTTCCTGGCGCGCATGGAGCGGGGCCTTCAGGAGCGGCAGGGCAACGTCCAGCACATCTTCGATGCGGCTTGCATAGTGGACTTCCACACCCTCCATCATTTGCGGTGTCAGATCTTCTTCCACGTTCTGCCGGTTCTCCGCAGGCAGGATGATCGACTTGACGCCGGCCCGCCGCGCCGCCAGGAACTTCTCCTTGATTCCGCCTACCGGCAGCACGTTGCCGCTGAGCGTAATCTCACCCGTCATGGCGGTCAGCGGACGCACTGGAGTATCGGTCAGCAGCGACGCCAACACCGTTGCCATAGTTACGCCAGCAGACGGACCGTCTTTGGGTATGGCTCCCGCTGGCACGTGGATGTGCAGATCAAGTTCCTTGTTGAAGTCCTCTGACAACCCGAGCGCAGGCGCGTTGGAGCGCACCCAGGTAAGCGCAGCCTGCATTGATTCCTGCATAACTTCGCCTATCTGCCCGGTCATGGTGAATCCGCCCTTGCCCTTCATCTTGTTGGCTTCGATGAAGAGAATGTCGCCACCGGCCGGCGTCCAAGCCAGTCCCACGGCAACGCCGGGACGCTTTACGCGCTCTTCCACTTCGGTTTCAACACGCACCTGAACGCCGCCGAGGAACTCGCGAATAATTTCGCGGTCAACTACGAGCTTTTCAGTGTGCCCTTCCACCACGCGCCGCGCCTGTTTGCGGCAGACAGTTCCGATGGTCTGCTCAAGTTTGCGGACGCCCGCCTCTCGCGTGTAATGGCGAATGATGTTGCGCACCGCGTCTTCAGGGAACTCGATCTGTTCCTCAGTGATGCCGTTGGCCTTAATCTGGCGCGGAATCAGGTATCGATTGGCGATATGCAGCTTCTCCTCTTCGCTGTATCCCTGCAGCGGGATGATCTCCATACGATCCTGCAGCGGCGGCGGCACGGTATCGAGCATGTTGGCCGTGCAGATAAACAGCACCTTGGACAAATCGAACGGCACGTCAAGATAGTTGTCGCGGAACGTGTTGTTCTGCTCTGGATCGAGCGTTTCGAGAAGAGCCGAAGCAGGGTCGCCACGGAAATCGCGGCCGAGCTTGTCGACCTCATCGAGCATGATGACCGGGTCATTGGTTTCAGCCCGGCGGATACTTTGGATGATCTGCCCAGGCAGAGCACCGATGTACGTGCGGCGATGACCGCGGATTTCGGCTTCATCATGCATACCGCCCAGCGAAACGCGCTGGAACTTGCGGCCAAGCGCGCGGGCGATGGAGCGGCCCAGGCTGGTCTTGCCCACTCCGGGAGGTCCGACGAAGCAGAGGATCGGCCCCTTCATGTCTGGCTTGAGTTCGAGCACGCTCAGGTAGTCCAGGATCCGGTCTTTTACCTTTTTCAACTCATAGTGATCTTCATCGAGAATCTCGCGAGCCTTGCCGATATCAATCTTGGAGCCTGAACTCTTGGCCCAGGGCAGTATGGCGAGCCACTCGATGTAGTTTCGCGTGAGCCCGTAGTCAGCCGCCATGGGAGACATGCGCTGCAAGCGCGAAAGCTCCTTCATGGCTTCTTTCTTCACGTCCTCGGGCATGCCTGAGGATTCAACTTTCTGGCGCAGCTCATCTACGTCGCGCTGGCCTTCGTCCTGCTCACCCAGCTCTTTCTGGATGGCCTTCATCTGTTCGCGAAGATAGTAGTCGCGCTGTGACTGCTGGACCTGGTCCTGTACCTCGTTCTGAATCTTGGCGCGGAGTTGCTGCACCTCGATTTCCTTGGCAAGGTGTTTGTTGAGCAGTTCCAGACGTTCGACGATGCTGCCTGTTTCGAGAAGTTGCTGCTTGTCGTCGGTCGTCAGGAAGGGCAGCGAAGAGGCGACAAAATCGACCAGGCGGCTGGGTTCTTCGATATTGGCTGCAATGGTTTGCAACTCGTCAGAAAGCGTCTGCGATTCCGAAACGATCTGCTGGAACTGCGCAATGACGTTGCGCTGCAGCGCCTCGAATCCCGAACTGGTGGCCGGCTCGATGTCTTCGAGCGTCTCCACCTCAGCGATCATGTACGGCTCAGTCTGCGTATAACGAACCAGGCGAACGCGGCTGACGCCTTCGGTGAATACGAAGCGGCTCTGGTTGGGCATGCGCACAACTTTGTGAACCGTTGCGAGAGTGCCTACGTCGTGCAGTTCCTCGGGCTTGGGTGCATCGAGCCGGGGATCGAGCTGAGCAGCAACTACGATGGTTCGCTCTTCGCCGAGCGACTCGATCAATTGGATTGAACTTTCGCGACCCACGGTCAACGGCAATACTGCATGAGGAAACAGGACGGTATCACGGACCGGAAGCACCGCAACTTGGCGCACGCCGGAAGGGTCTTTGGTTGTAGCAGCTTGCGACTGCTGCGACTTTGAAGATTGATTCTGCATTGAGTGTCCCTTTATCAAGTTACCTTCATATAGACAACGCACAAAGCGAAAAGTTTCAGAATCTTCCGGTCTCGATGTTGTCGTTTTCGTCCGGGCGGCCTCAGCTGCGATACGACTCCGAGCAGGCAGCGGTTCCGGTCCTGCGATTACGCCCCAGGATAAGCGCTTGGATGCGTCACCACCCGGAAGTTGTATCGGCTGGAGGACGTTTAAGGTGAGGATTTCGGCAAAGAGAGAAGGGAATTCGAAGAGCTGAGGGCCGAAACGGCACAGCTTCCCCTAGGGGGTACTTCGGCTGACCTGTCGGCGGGTTGCAGACAGGTCAGCTGGGGTATCAAGCCGGATTGTGGGGCTAATTGGTTGTCGGGGCTGCTTTCGCCAAGCTGGAGTTGGTGTCGCCGTCTTCACTTTTGATTGCGGATTCGATATGGGACCAGAGGTCCTCAGGCGGATCGACGACCGGCAGCAGTTGGCGAGCGGCCTCAGCAATGGTTTCCAGGTCGGCCAGCAAGGCTCGGCACAACTCGCAATTGACGATGTGCGGGTGGGCGCTGGCGTCAACTCCTGCGCCGATCAGTTCCGGCAGTTGGGCCTGAAACTCTGCGCAGCTCATTTTAGCGGGATCGTTGGTCAAGACTGCGCCTCCGGTAGAGAATTCGCACGCAGGGCATCCCGCAGGCGCAAGCGCGCCTTGTGGAGCTGCGATTTGCTATTGCCAATCGAACATTCGAGCATGGAAGCAATTTCGTTATGCTCATAGCCCTCAACGTCGTGAAGAATGAAGATCAGACGGTATCCAGCGGGCAAGTCGGCTACGGCGCGCTCCAGGGCGAGCCGATCGATGGTGCCGCTGAGGGTAAGGTCTGGTGCACCGAAGCTGCGGCCAGGACCCTCTTCGGGCACCGGTTCCATGGCTTCGTCGAGCGAGATGAGGCTTAGGCCCTTTTTGCGCAACTGCATGAGGACGACGTTGATGGCCAGGCGGTGCAGCCAGGTTGAGAACGCTGAGTCGCCACGAAACGTGGCGATTTTGCGATGCAATTGCAGGAAAGCTTCCTGGGTAAGATCTTCAGCTTCCGCGATGTTGCCGACCATGCGCAAGCAAAGGGAGTAGATACGCCTTTTGTGCAGTGAGTAGAGATGGGCGAAGGCCTGGTGGTCACCTGTCTGTGCACGCGCCAGAGCATCGGCTTCTGCTGGGTCGGGGCTGGCTGCGCGGGGGAAGGTAACGCGATTCGTTGCTGGAGCAGGAGGCGGTGTCGCTACCTCAACTCCAGGTGACGTTCCTTCCGGTGGGGTGCTTGGGTAGCGGGAACGGGGCATGAGTTTCCTTGGGGTTAGGATCTCTCTTGCTACGGGTCGCCATGCGCGTTCGGCTCCCCTCATCGTTAGTATAAGGGGAAAGGAGAAAGAACAACAGCCGGAGCTTCGCGGATAATCAGAGCCGTCGCTCGAGGGTTTCTTGCGTCGAATGAATAGATGAATGCAGGAAATTGCAACGGGGTTGTATGCCTGGGTCCTTTGGAGAATAACGACTTGCAGAGAAAGCCGGCACGGAAGGGCGGCTATTGCGGACCGTTTGCGGCGAGCCTCTTACTCGCTTGCACCATTGTCTTCGGGTTTTGCAAGCAGACCTTTGCCGGCGTGCAGGAAACTCCGGCGCAGAACCCCGGTGCTCAATCGCTCCCAGACAGCCCAACGCCGACCATCCACGCGGAGAACAAGCCAGTCCCCGCTTCCCAAAACGAACCGGCGAGTATGCAGTGGCAAGGCCGACCAGTACGCAAAATCTCCTTTGAGGGCATAGCCGTTGGCCGCCTGAACCCTTTGCCGCAAGAACTGGCACAGCAGCCGAACAAGCCCCTGAATGCCGCAGAGGTGAGAGAAAGTCTGCGCCAACTCTATGCGTCGGGTCTGTTCGAGCGGATTGATGTGGCCGGAGTACCTGACGGCGATGGCATTGATCTGATCTTTCGCGGCGTGCCCCGCAACTTTATAGGTACTGTATGGGTGGACGGGGCTAAGGGCGCCACAATGAACGCGCAATTACAGCGGGCTACCCAGCTTCTTCCGGGAGCGCGCTTTACCGACGCGAAGCTTGCCGCTGCTAAGAAGCAGATGCGCGATACGTTGGCGGAAAACGGGTTCTACGAGCCGCAGATTACCGATGAGCTGACCCCGCATGCAAACGAGCAGTTGATAGACGTCGCATTTAAAGTGGTTTCCGGTCCGCAGGCGCGCATTGGGCGGGTCGAGGTGAGCGGGGATTCCGGTATGACCGTTCAATCCTTCCGCCACTACGCGCACCTCAAGAACAATGCGCACGTAGACCGCGACACAGGGAATCGAGCGCTTTCGGGAGTATTGAAGCATTATCGCGGCAAAGAACGCATGGAAGCTGAGATCAAGCTCGTCTCGGCCAAGTACGATGCACAGACCAAAACGGTGAACTACAGCTTTTCAGCCAATGAAGGCCCTGTTGTGCGGGTCTTGCTGGAAGGCGCAAACATCAGTTCTGAGCGCCTGAAGCGGATCATCCCCATCTTTGAAGAAGGCAGCGTGGATGAGGATCTGCTGAACGAAGGCAATCGCCGATTACGCGACTATTATCAGCAACTCGGGTACTTCGATGTAAAGGTGAACCACGATCAGCGCTCAACCAGCGATAAGGAAGTGGTGATCGCATACACCGTGCAGCTTGGAGACCGCCATCGCGTAAACAGCGTGAATGTGGAGGGAAACACATATTTCGGTGCCGACACTCTCAAGGCTCTACTGAGTGTCCATGCGGCAGATAGCACCGATCGTCACGGCACTTATAGCCAGGCCTTGGTTTCGTCCGATATCGCTGCGCTTGAAGCTGTGTACCGCAACAACGGTTTCGCCGATGTGAAGGTGATGCCGGAAACCAGTATTCCAGTCAGCGGAGCTGCAGAAGACGCGCAGCATACGGATGGCAAAGGCCGCACTGCACAACTCAACGTGACCTATCACATCAACGAAGGCAAACAGACTCGTGTTGGCGCCGTGAAGTTGGAAGGCAATGAGCACGTCGATGCTGCCAAGCTGGCGCCGCTGATGAATACTGCTCCGGGACAGTTGCTTTCGCCGCAAAATCTAGCGGGCGATCGCGATGCGCTGGTCACCGATTATCTGAATCGTGGCTTCGAGCAGGTCGCTGTGGAAGTGGAGCAGCAGCCCGAGGTTGCGGACGCAAACAAAATGGATGTGGTTTTTCACATTACCGAGGGGCCACAGATCTTTGTGCGCAACGTCTTGCTCACGGGTTTGCATTACACGCGACCCGCCACCGTGGAACGAGCTATAACACTGCACTCCGGGGACGCACTGAATCAGACAGCGCTGCTGGATACGCAACGCAATCTGTACGGCCTGTCGCTCTTCAATGAAGTGGACGTTGCGGTCGAGAATCCAAACGGATCAGACACCCGCAAGACGGTATTGTTGCAGGCTGTGGAGGCTCGCCGCTGGGCGCTGACCTACGGTGTTGGCTTTGAGGCGCAAACCGGAACTCCGCAGAATAATTGCGCAGGCGCGGACACTCGCGGTGTCGCATGCAATCCGAACGGTAGGCCCGGAGTGAGCCCCCGAGTAATTGCTGCAGTAACTCGCAACAGCATTTTTGGACGCGAACAGTCCGCCTCGCTGCAGGGAACCTACGGTCTGCTTGAACAAAGGATCGATCTGCTCTTTCAAATTCCGCATTTTCAGGGACACCGAAATTTCAGCATCACCTTCAACGGAGGTTATGCCAACAGCAAGGACGTGACGACCTACGTTGCTTCACGATTGCAGGGTGGGTTCCGTTTCGCGCAAAATTTCCAGAGCCCCGGCGCCAAACTGTCGAAGGCGAACACGTTCATCTACGAGTATGATTTCAGGCGTGTGAAGGTGGCCTTCGACAGCTTGCAGGTTTTTCCAGCAGAGATCCCGGAACTTTCTGCGGCGGTTCGTGTGGCTGGCCCGGCATTCACCTGGATTCGCGATACGCGCGACTCGACGCTGGATGCGCATCGTGGAACCTACACGAGCTTTCAGAACTTCCTCTCAAAGGAGCAGCTCGGCGCAGAAGTTGAGTTCAACCGTCTTGACGTGAGCAATTCGAGTTACTGGGGCTTCGATAAGGACCGCTTTGTGCTGGCGCGCAACACGCGATATGGCCAGGTAGGCGTGTTCGGATTTGGAGAGAACAAGCTGCTTCCCTTGCCGGAACGCCTATATGCCGGCGGCCCCACCTCAATGCGCGGATTTTCATTCAATGCGGCAGGACCCCGCGACCCAGAGACCGGCTTTCCGATTGGCGGCGCTGGAGCGCTGATCAACAGCACAGAACTGCGGTTGCCGCCACCGACTCTGCCATGGGTGGGTAATAGCGTGAGTTTTGTCCTCTTTCATGACATGGGCAACGTGTTCACAAATGCAAGAGACGCGTTGCCTAGCATTGCACGTGTCCACCAGCCGGATCGCGATTCGTGCAAAATACTTTCGTACGCGGATTTTTCGACCAATCCTCCAACACCGCCCCAGCCGAGTGGAGTTACCAAAGGCCCCGTCACCTCCACTGGCCGACAAGGAATCTGCCGATTCGATTACTTCACGCACGCGCCGGGATTGGGGGTCCGCTATCACACGCCCATCGGACCCATTCGTCTTGACTTCAGCTACAACCTGAATCCGCCCATTTACCCGGTGAATATCGACTACTCCATCGGTTACTCAACGGCGAATCCTCATGGACCATACTCGTCGCCGCACGTTGGCGAAGCGCAGCACTTCAATTTCTTTTTTAGTCTGGGACAGACGTTCTGATGAGCAGAGGACCGACAATCCGCGCGCGAGTTGCAGGAGGAGTGATCTGCTCCGCGGTTCTTCCGGTCCTGTTCGGCATTGTGTGCAGGGCGCAAACGGGACAGTCTCAAACACCGGTCGTTCTCGATAGCGTAGTGGCCGTCGTAAATCGGCAGGCCATCCTGGCCAGTGACATCGACGAAGAATTCCGCCTGAGTGTTCTGGATCCGGCGCGTTCAGGCCAGGCTGAACTTACCCGCCAGCGCGCGCTCGATCAACTGATCAGCCGTACCCTGATTCAGGAGCAGATTCGCCGCGAAGACTTACAGGCCATTGAGCCCACGCAGGATGAAGTGCAAGCTCGCGTGCAGGATCTTCGCAGAGAACTCCCCGAGTGTGTTCATCAGAATTGCGCATCAGAGGCAGGCTGGGATGCGTTTCTTGCCGAGCACCATCTGACGCGGGAGCGCGTTGCCGCATATTTCCGCAATCGACTTGAAATCCTAAGATTCATTGAGCAGCGCTTTCGCTCCGGAATTCATATTCCGCCGCAAGAGATCGAGAACTATTACCGCAATACGCTTCTGCCGCAGTACAAACCGGGAGACCAACCCCCGTCGCTCGAAAAGGTGGCGTCGCGGATCGGAGAAATCTTGCTGCAGCAGCATGTGAATGTTCTTTTTGATGAGTGGCTGACAAATCTGCGTAATCAGGGCGACGTCGAAGTCCTGGATCCGTCGCTTGAAGATCCCAGAGATGAAGCCGGGAAAAGAACCCCGCAGCCTGCGGAGAAGGAAACCCAATGAGCGAGCCCGATCTTCCTTCTCACGAAACAGCCCAGCAACTGGCTGAGCAGCCTCAGGGGCCTGAGCAGTCTTCCGATCCGGAGCAGCCGGTCAGGCGGCGAAGACTGCGGCGTTTCTTTCTGCGTCATGTCCCGCTGGCAATTGCTGGAATCCTGATATTACTGGTGCTGGCGACGACCGGCATTTATTTAGTCATGAGCTCTGCGTGGTTTGAAGGCAGGGTGAGCCAGCGCCTGATCACCGAATTGCAACAGGCAACCGGCGGACGTGTTCAGATCGCAACATTCCATTGGAACCTGCTTCAGCTTGAAGCTGAAGCTGATGGCCTTGTGATTCATGGCCGTGAAACGCAGGGCGAAACCCCGCTCATGCAGATCGAGCGGTTGCGGGCAGGCGTGAGCCTGCTGGAGTTTTGGAGCCGGAGCGTACGGCTGCGCGATTTGGATATTGCGCGTCCGGTCTTCCACCTGATTGTTTATGAGGACGGATCGACTAACCTGCCGAAGCCGAGCCGTCCCGTCAGCCCGAAGCAGCATCCAATCGACACGCTCTTTGATTTGAAGGCTGATCATCTTTCGGTGGAGCAGGGCTACATTGAATTCGAAAGCCGCGCTTCATCTTTTGACGCGCAGCACCGGAACGCTCCGCTCAATCTGCAGGCAGAGGATGTCTCGATTCAGTTGCGGCGCATAGCCGGTTCGCTCCATGCGCCTGAGGCCTATCGCATTGAAACCGGGGCCACGGATCTCACTCTCAACCGTGTGGTTGCAAAGGATCAGTCGCGGCAAAAACCCAAACCTGTGCACGGCTATTTTCAGGCAATGCTCGATCTGACGCGGACGTCTGCAACGCTGCAATCCTTGCGACTTACGGCACGCGAACCGGAGAAGACATCGCATTCACTTAATATCTCCGGCGCAGTCCAGGACTTCACGCATCCTCGTTGGCAGGCGAAGGTGATGGGCGATCTGGATATGCGCCTCCTCAATCCGATTACCGGATATCCGTTTGCGCCGGCCGGCATTACTCATCTTGATTTGAGCATTACCGGGCGAGGCAGCCGTTTCAATTCCGACGGCAAGGTTCATGTCGAGGGGGGAGCTTATATTGGGCCGGGTGCTACCGCAACCGGTGTGCGGCTCGATGCGAACGTTCACGCTGACAACCAGCGACTGCTGATTTCGTCGATCGTGGCGCGCTTGCGGCAGGGCGGACAATTTGAGGGCACGGTTGATCTTAGTCCCTGGATTGCAGAATCCGTTGACACCGTGTCTGGCGTCAGCGCGCCATTGAGTACAAAGGGTAACGGAGAGCGTGCGATTGAACCAGTCATCACGCCTGAAACGCTTCCCATGAACGGGAAAGTGACGGCGGAAGCTAAAGACGTTTCTCTCGATTCGATTCTCGACATGGTGAGCGAGCCGCCATTCCAGCGGCTTGGCATCGCGTCCATCGTGAATGGTTCGGCAACGGCGACCTGGTTTAACGGCGAAACGGACTCGCTGAAAGTGGCGGCGAATCTTAATCTGCGTTCCTCGCCGCATCCGCCGGCCGGCGAAGTAGGCGGTTCCGGCGTAGTGGACGCCACCTACATGCAGCGCAACGGCGCAGTGGATGTGCGCAAGGTTGAACTGCACTTGCCCTCAAGCGATTTAACTGTGCGTGGCGCACTCGGTGCATATCCTATTTCGAGTGCGTCGGCATTGACGGTGGATTTTCATACTGGAAACTTGGGCGAGTTCGACACTGTTTTGCGCAGTCTTGGCCTGCAGCACCGCGGCAAATCCGGAACAGCGGCGCTCCCTATTTCGCTGGGCGGGCAGGCGGATTTTCACGGGTCGTGGGCGGGCTCGCTTTCCAATCCCCGCATTGCAGGCAATTTGGTTGCGACGCAGCTTGATTTGGACTTGCCCGTGCCGGCTTCGGAAACGAATGCAGCTCCAGGCCAGACAAAGACAGTGCATCTGGATTCGGTGAATGCTTTCGGAACCTACTCGGCGACCCGCATTACGGTTGAGCATGGTGTGTTGCAGCGTGGCGATACTAAAGTCTCCGTAGCCGGTACGCTGAGTGCGGCGCAGTCGACCTCGCCGGTCGGCAAAGCTACGCCGGTTGCGAACCGCACAGCCGGGATACCGTCTTTCGATCAAAATGCGTTGCTCAGTCTCCGCCTGGATGCGGCAAAGATTAGCGCCGAGGAACTGCAATCATTCCTCAGAATGAAGCTGCCCTTTACTGGATCGCTCGATGCGGAGTTGAAGGTGGACGGGGCGATCGGTTCACCCAACGGCAGCGGATGGGTACAGCTTGATTCAGGAACCGTGTATGGCGAACCTGTGAATCGAGTTCGCGCGCAGGGAAGCCTGGCTGGCAAGGTGATTAGCCTTTCGTCGATTTCAATTGCGACTGGAGCAGGCGCAATTGCGGCGTCGGGCAGCTACGGCCTGCAATCCAAACGTTTTCAGTTGGACGCGAAGAGTACTGGTATCGACGTTGCAAAGATCGAATCGATCAGGCGCCAGAACTGGGGCGCCAGCGGTAAGCTGGCGTTCAACGTACAAGGGACGGGCACTTTTGAAGATCCGGAATTGCAGGGGAATGCAACGCTCGGGAACCTGGCGCTTGGGGGCGAGCCTGTGGGGGCTCTGCAACTGAATGCGAAAACCGTGAACCATGCGCTGGTATACGACGTAACGACGCGCCTGGATACCGCGGCGCTGAACTTGCACGGCCAAACCACGCTTAAATCGGATTACCAGACGCAGGCTCGAATCGACTTCTCGCAATTCAACATTGATTCCCTCCTGAGACTCGCGCACATCAAGCAGTTGACCGGCGAGAGCGCAATTGCCGGCGTAATCACGTTGGAAGGGCCTATGGCGCATCCTGAGCAGCTCCGCGGTGAAGCTCGCCTGCAGGAAGTGGAAGCGACCGTGTCCGGCGTGCACCTGAAGAGCTCGGGCGAAGTTCATGCGACGATCGCCAACGAGCGCATTCAGCTTGATCCGCTGCATGTGACCGGCGAGGACACCGATTTGCGCGGGCAAGGAACCCTCGCGCTGAACGGTGCGCGCCAACTGGATGTTGCAGTTAGCGGAGCAGTGAATCTGAAGCTGGTACAAACAATTGATTCGGATATTACTGCGTCAGGAAACACATCATTCCAGGTGGAAGCGCACGGACCTCTGAAGGATCCGTCGCTGCAGGGCAGAATCGAAATTGAGAACGGCGCGTTATCTTTTGGAGATTTGCCCAACGGACTGAGCCAGTTGCGCGGCAGGCTGGAGTTCAACCAGGATCGGCTTGAGGTGCGGACGTTGACCGCTATGAGCGGCGGCGGTCCGCTAAGCGTAGCCGGCTATCTGTCGTATCAACATGGCGTATATGCGGACCTTTCGGTCACGGGGAAGGGGGTACGCATTCGTTATCCGCAGGGCATTAGCTCATTGGCAGATGCAAACCTCCATCTGCAGGGCACGCAGAGCAGTATGCTGCTTTCCGGCGATGTGCTGATCACGCGCTTCTCAGTGAGCCAGGATCTGGACTTTGCAGCGCTGGCCTCGCAGGCGAAGTCAGGCCAGAGTACGGTTTCACCGAACTCGCCCACGACTCACGTTCGTCTCGATGTGCGCATTCATTCCTCGCCGCAGTTGAATTTTCAGAATGCGTTTGCAAAGCTCGCCGGCGACGTGGACCTGCGCTTGCGTGGAACTGTAGCGACGCCGTCGCTATTGGGCCGAGTGTCGGTAACGGAAGGCAACGCGATGATCGCTGGTACGCGCTATGAGTTGCAGCGCGGCGACATTACGTTTACCAATCCAGTGCGCATTGAACCGATCATCGATTTAAGCGCGAATGCCCGCGTGCAAGACTACGACATTACGCTGGCGTTGCACGGCGTCCTCGACAAACTGTCGGTGACGTATCGCAGCGATCCGCCGATGCCTGAATCGGATGTTGTGGCATTGCTGGCGCTTGGGCGCACCGGCAATGAACAGCGGCTCTATACGCAGCAGCAGGAGCAGGCGCTTTCAAACCCAACCACGGACGCGCTTCTGGGCGGCGCTCTGAATGCCACGGTATCAAGCCGGGTGCAAAAGCTGTTCGGAGCCGGCTCGGTGAAGGTGGACCCCAACTACCTTGGACCGTTCGGTAACTCCACCTCGCGCATCATTGTTGAGGAGCAGTTGGGCCGAAACGTGACGTTGACCTACGCCACAGACGTGAACACCACCGGGCAACAGTTACTTCAGGCGGAAATTGCCATTAATCGGCACGTTTCGCTGCTGGTGGCCCGCGACGAAGCTGGTGTGTTCTCAATGGTTGTGAAAGCCACTCGTCGCTACCGGTAAACGATATCCCGCAAAAAGCAGAAATAGAGAAGTGATTTCATTGCCTGCGCCCGGCAGACCAATTCATCTGGAATTGTCTGTGACAACAACTTTTTCGCTGAATCTGTGTCTGTTGGAAAGGATGATGAATTGGCCCCAGTCGTTCCGGCCTGCATCAGAGGTCTGTGTAGGAACGAAGAGGTGTTTAACATGAAGAAACTCAATGGAAAAATCGAAACAATCCTCGCAGCGGTTATTTTCGCCGGTGTAGTTTCAGGCGCTCCCCTCGTGGCGAATGCCGCGATCGCCAGCGGGACCGCGCAGGCTCAGGGCGAGGACAATGCCGCAGCTGTCCAGTCGCGGCTGAACAAAAAGCAATTCCAGAACGTGCATGTCACGATGAAGGACGGGCTTGCGACTCTTACGGGAACGGTAGACCTTTACGAGTACAAGGCTGACGCCGAGAAAAGAGCGATGCACACCAAAGGTGTAACAGCGGTGCGCAATCAGATTGAAGTGGCAGGTAAGGATATCTCCGACGCTGAATTGCAGAAGAAGCTATCCGACAAGCTGACTTATGATCGGGTTGGATTCGGCCATACGTTCGATGCCATTGCCCTCAACGTGAAGAATGGTGTGGTGACGCTTGGAGGGCATGCCCATAACTATTTCAACCGTGATTCTGCGCTGGCGATTGTCGCGACCACGCCAGGCGTAAAAGACATGGTGGACAACATCGAAGTGGATCCTGTTTCGATGATGGACGACCAGACGCGTATGGCAGTCGCTCGCGCAGTATACGGGTTCACGACGCTGAACAAATATGCGATCGATCCTGCGAAGCCGATTCGCATTTCTGTGCAGAACGGCAATGTGGAACTGTATGGCGTAGTTGACTCAAAGGCTGACAAGGATGCGGCTTACATGCAAGCCAACAGCGTTCCGGGTGTTTTCAGCGTAAAGAACTATCTGCAAGTGGCGGGTCAACCGTCTGAACGGCAGTAAGCAAACGCAAGCGAAATGCCGGATGGCCCCGGATACGAATGCTCTCCGGGGCTGTCATGGGTTTCTAGTACTCGGTGCAAAGCAGGTGCTCGGGCGGCTCATCCTCAAAGACCTGCGGAAAACGCGGCAATGGCTCGCGGAAGTAGTTGTCGGTTGCGTCGTCGTTCACTGACGAGACTTCACCGATCAAGCCGTCGCCCTCCATGGCGTAGAACTGGTGGTAGAGATAGGGCGTGAGCGTAATGGACTCGCCAGGGCCAAGCGTGACAATGCCGCCGGCGTCAACAGTGCGCGTGACACCGTCGCAGACGACGGTTATGGGCGTCTGCGCAAATCCGCCATCGGCCCCCCGGTTGTAAAGCTGCACGGCCAACTTGCCCGTTCCGGAGCCGCCGCGATTGATAATGTCCTCTGTTTTGCGCACGTGATAGTGGAACGGCGTGATCTGGTTTTCGCGCACATACATAATTTTTTCCGCATAGACTTTGCCGTTACCGTGAGGCGGACCGTTGCGCAGCGTGAAGAGCGTGAGCCCGATCGACGGAAAATTTCCGGAGTTGAAATCGGTCACATCCCAACCGAGTTTGTAAGCGCGCAGCTCGGCGGCTTCGTTGCCGCGCTGCTGCCAATCGGCGGGCGACCAGCCTGCAAAGGGCGGCAGCGCGAATCGGTTCTCCGCAAAAAATGCAGCAGCCTCACCAATACATCGATTGATCTGCGATCTCTTCATCTGTTCCCTCCAAAGTTCTACAAAGAAACAGTCCCACAAAGAAAGGTACACCGACGAGCCTGCGGCCCGATACCTGAACGCAGCCGGCGGCCGTAGAATGATCCTTCGCATGAAAACCGAGCCCGATCCGACCGCTGCGCTCGTCACTGTCAAAGTTGTTCACACTGTGGTGTGGGTGTTCTTTGTCTCATGCATCCTTGCTGTTCCGGTTTCGGCCGGATTGCATCACTTTAATGCTTCGGCTGCGTTTGCAGGGCTGGTGCTGCTGGAGTGCCTGGTGCTGGCGGTGAATCGCTGCAGGTGTCCGCTGACCGACCTCGCCGCGCGGTTTGCGCCGGAAGATTCGCCGAATTTCGATATTTACCTTCCGAAGCTGGTGGCCCAATACAACAAGCAGATTTTTGGAACGCTCTTCGTCCTGGGCGGTCTGTTTGCAATTGCGGAGTGGCTGCTGACGGCACGATGAACGCAAACGGCGGCGCTCTCGTGCTCAAGTACACTTAGATCTGATAAGCCATGTCCGGAATCTTTCATAAAATTCGCACGACTCTCGAAATGATTAAGTGGGAGCACTCGATTTTTGCGTTGCCGTTTGCGCTTACGGCCGTTTTGTTGGCGGCCAATGGATTGCCGCCGTGGCGGACCGTTGTGCTGGTGCTGGTGGCCATGGTTTCGGCACGTTCCTGTGCGATGGCGTTTAATCGCTGGGCTGATGCCGAGCTTGATGCAGCCAATCCGCGAACCAGCAGCCGCGCCATTCCCGCCGGGTTGCTTTCGAAAGAGTTTGTGCTGGGATTTACAATTGTCGCCGGGCTGGTGTTCGTCTGCGCGGCCGCAGCGCTTAACCGACTGACCCTTTATCTGTCGCCGGTAGTGCTCATCGTGCTGCTTGGCTATAGCTACATGAAGCGTCTCACGCGGTGGTCTCACCTGGTACTTGGACTTGCGCTGGGATTGGCTCCGTCAGCTGCGTGGATTGCGGTACGCGGCAGTCTTGACCCACGCATTCTTGTGCTGACAGCAGCTGTGACGCTTTGGGTGGGCGGCTTCGATGTGCTGTATGCGTGCCAGGATTTCGAACACGATCGTGCAGCAGGGCTGTACAGCCTGCCGCAGGCCATGGGGATTTCGGCGGCATTTTGGATTGCGCGCCTGATGCACCTGGCCATGCTCGCCCTGCTGGTGTGGTTCGGGATGCTTTTCCACTTCAACGGGGCCGGCTGGCTCGGCGTTGCCTCAGTGGCGCTGTTGCTGGGTTATGAGCATTCCATTGTTTCGCCGCGCGACTTGCGCAGGTTGAACGCGGCGTTTTTCACGATGAACGGCGTGATCGCGATGGTGTTCTTCGCTTTTGTGGCTGTCGATCTCTGGTTTAGAAGTTGAACCGCTGTAGTATGGTTGGTAACCCGCAACACCGGAATCAAATCAAACAGGAGCAAGTCGCGTCCGCATGAAGATTGCCATACAGGGAGAACCTGGTTCATTCAGCCACGAAGCGGCGTTGAAGCTGGAGCCGAGCGCGGAGATTGTGCCGTGCGCTCTTTCGGCGGATGTGTTTGCCGCGTTGACTGAAGGCAGGGTGGACGCCGCGGCAATTCCGATTGAGAACAGCCTGGCCGGGTCAGTGCTCGAGCATTTCGACCTGCTGCTGGCGCACGATGTAAAGGTTGATGGCGAGACGCTGATTCGCATCCGGCACAATCTGATCGTGATTCGCGGCGCAAAGATCAGTGAGATCGATCGCGTGTATTCGCATCCCGTTGCGCTGGCACAGTGCCGTCGTTTTCTGGCCGAACATCGTGCCATGCGCGCCACTGCGTTTTACGATACGGCCGGCAGCGTGAAGCATATTGTGGAGCAGCACGATCGACGCGCGGCGGCCATAGCCAGCTCGGCAGCGGCCGAATATTTCGGGGCGCAAATTCTCCAGGCCGGCATCGAGGACAACCCGGAGAACTACACGCGCTTTTTTCTGGTCCGGCGTGGGCCCGATTCGCAGTCCGATCCTGAAGCAAACAAAATCAGCATCGCTTTTTCCGTGGAAAACCGTCCCGGATCGCTGGTAGCTGTGCTCAATGAGCTTGCCGCGCTGGGAACCAACCTGACCAAAATCGAATCGCGCCCAGTACACGGCAGCCCGTGGGAGTACGTCTTCTATGTCGATTGCCAGATTCGATCGAGCGAAGAATCGTTACTCGCACTGGATGCGCTGAATCGGCACTGCGCCATGGTGAAGGAACTAGGCCGCTACAGAGAAGCGGAGATGTAGCCGCTCGCGCTGGTAAATTGGGAGCTCAAAACAAGAGGGGACAAGCCGCAGCCCATCCCCTTTCTTGCACCTGCAACTGAAAAGATCTAGAAGTGATATGCCACGCCGATAGCGGGATTGCTGATGTTGTACCAGCGGTTCGTGCTCAGCTGCTCTAGTCCGAACGTGGGGACCTTGGTAACTAGTCCACGATATTCCACGCGGATATCGAAACTGGGGCTCACTTCATAGGCGAATCCGGCGCCATACATTGCGCTTATTGAAGTCTGCTGCTTGACGTCGACGGTGGTTGTTCCGGAGTTGCGGATCGGCAGAAAGATAAGGGCCGCCGGACCGGCTTCGACGAAAGGATTGAAATTCTTGAACACGAAAGAACGAACAAACGCCGCGGAGATTTCCTGGGTCCGGGTCAGCACCTTGTAATGATTGGGGTTTACATAATAGCCAATGCTGTTCTGATAGGTCAGACCGTAGTTGGCTTCGAGCGCATTCGTCGGGGTGAGCATAAAGCGGTAGCTGAGCAATCCGCCATATGCAGGAGTGGAATTTACTTGAACGGTTGTGGATGAAGCCTTGAACGGCTCAATCAGCGCCGTACCGCTAAGGCTTATGTCCTGACGGCTTTCCTGCGCACGGCCTGCGGCCACACACACGGCCAGCAGTAAAGCTATTAAAGAGATCTTCTTCATTCGATCCTGATCCTCACGACTGCACAACCGTCCGGCTGGCAACAAGCTTTGGCGATTCCGGCGCGCCGGTTCCTCCGGGCCCCGCTCTCAGCATTGTAAATGGCCTGAGCGGGTTCGAAGCGTTTCAGGTTCAACGGAATCTTCAGTTGGTGTTTAGACGCAATTCTGCAGAATCGGGCACCGTTGTCAACCGTGTCTCTCCACTTGAAAGTAGAAGGGAGGACCATTGCGGCGCGCCAAGTCTTTGAGAGTTTGCAGGAAGGCCTTGCCTGCATAAGATAGCGTGGCCTGGCGCCGATGCACAAGGCGCAACACGCGGCGAATGTCGAGTTCATCGACGAAGACGCGAACCAGGTCGCCGGTTTCCAATTCGCGAGCCACGGCCAGGTGCGGCACCAATGCCACGCCGTTGCCCATCGCGACAAAGCGCTTGATCGCTTCGATGGTCGGCAGTTCTATCCCCATGTTGAGGGGCGTGCGGTAGCGCTGAAATGCCTCGATCACTTTGCGGCGGAGTGGCGAAGTGACGTTGTGGGCCACAAAAAGCTCGCTGCCGAGGTCGTTGATGGAAACCCGCTCGACGGAGGCGAGAGGATGAGTAGGGCTGACGATAAAGGCGAGGCTGTCACCATAGACAGCGATGGAGCGGAACTGCGTCGGGTCGGGCTTGAACGAAACGACACCCAATTCGAAAGTGCGCAGATTCAGCTCCTCCGGCACGCGCGAAGCAAGGGTGCGGTGCACCGTTACGTTTACATGCGGAAACTCTCGGCGGAAAGCATCGATGGCCGGCAGCAGGTACATGCAGGTGTACTCGTTGGCCGCCAGTTGCAGGTGCCCGCGTTCTAGGCTCTTCAATTCCCCCAGCGCGCTGGATGCCTCGCGCCGGAGTGCCAGCAGTCGCTGTGCATAGTCGCGCAACAGAGTTCCCGCAGCGGTGAGCGAGCCGTCTCGCGAGGCTCGGTCGAACAGCGATTCGCCTATGGATTCCTCAAGTTTGCGGATCACCTGGCTGATGGCGGGCTGGGTACGGTGCATGCGCACAGCAGCGCGCGAAAAGCTGCGCTCTTCAGCGACCGCAATAAATGTTTCGAGCTGGTTAAGTTCCACGGATCACCCCTGCAGGTCCAGAATGAGTGAGACAGCAAATCTATTGTGCAAATGCTCGCGTAGTTCCATTGCCGGCTGATTACCCGCTGATAAGTCGCTGACCTGATTGGACGTGCGGCGTTCCGTGCATAAGTATATCTTATCGGTCACCCAACAATAATAACTTTGCGTTATACGCCCCCAATGCGAGACACTGGAATAGTCAGAGAAGGACTTCCCCCTGGCAGGCGAGTACATGACTCAAAAACATGTAGCATTTTTCGACACCACCCTGCGGGATGGCGAGCAGTCGCCGGGCTGCAGCATGACGACGCAGGAAAAACTGACGATGGCGCATGCGCTCGAGGATCTGGGCGTAGATATCATCGAGGCGGGCTTTGCGATGGCGTCCGAGGGCGACTTTGCGGCCATTGCCACCATTACGCAGGCCGTTCGCAAGCCGCGCATTGCATCCCTCGCGCGCGCCAAAACGGAAGACATTGAAATGGCGGCCCGCGCTCTGCAGTTTGCCGATCGTGCCCGCATACACGTGTTTCTCGCATCGAGCGACCTGCACCTTGAATACAAGCTCAAGATGAGCCGCGCTGAAGCGCTGGAAACCTGCGGGGAGTCAGTCCGGCTGGCGCGTTCGCTGGCTGATGACGTGGAATTTTCGCCGGAGGACGCTACCCGTTCGGATCGCGAATTTCTCATCGAGATGGTGCGCATTGCGATCGAGGCAGGCGCAACCACCATCAACATGCCGGATACGGTCGGTTACACCACTCCTGAAGAATACGCAAAGATGTTCCGCGAGGTACGAGAGCGGATTCCTGCCATTGACGCGCAGGGAATCGTGCTGTCAACTCATTGCCACGATGATCTCGGCCTGGCGGTAGCAAACTCGCTGGCCGCTATTGACGCTGGTGCGCGGCAAGTAGAGTGCACGATCAATGGAATTGGTGAGCGCGCGGGTAACGCGGCGCTGGAAGAGATTGCGGCGGCGCTCTACGTGCGGCAAGACCGTTATGGCGTGGATTCGTCCATCAAGCTTGACCAGCTTTATCCTACGAGCGAAGTGCTCGGCAACCTGATCACGTTCAGGCCGTCGCCGAATAAGGCGGTAGTTGGAGCGAATGCGTTTGCGCACGAGTCAGGCATTCACCAGCATGGTATGTTGGCTAACCCGCTTTGCTACGAAATCATGACGCCGCAACTTGTGGGCGTCGCCCGCACGCACCTGATTCTGGGCAAGCATTCCGGCCGCGCTGCACTGCGTCACCGGCTCGAGCAGCTGGGATATACGCTCACACGCGATGAGTTGCAGCACGTCTATTACAGGTTTGTCGCGCTGGCCGACAGAAAAAAGAATATCTACGATCAGGATCTTGTCGGGCTGTTGCCCGATCAGATTCGTGAGCGGAAGCAGGAACCAGTAGCCGAACTGGATTGAAGCCCTCGTCAGCAGTCGATGTGATGACGCGCGAACGTGTTGTGCGCCGGCTGCACTTAACTGACCACTGTCCACCGATCATTTATTTACTGAGGAAGCAATGAAGCTGAAGATTCTGATTACAGCCGGCGACGGCATCGGCCCCGAAGTTACCAATGAAGCCGTTGCAGTATTGAAGCAAATTGCCGCGCAAGGCGGGCACGATTTTTCGTTCGATGAAAAGCGCATTGGCGGTGTGGCGATTGTGCAGGACGGCACGCCTCTCCCGAAGGAAACGCTGGACGCGGCTCTCAATTCCGATGCGGTTCTGCTGGGAGCAGTAGGCGGCAACGAATTTAATGCACTTGCGCCGGACAAGCGGCCCGAGGCTGGATTGCTTGGCCTGCGTGCTGCGCTGGGTGGATTTGCAAATTTGCGGCCATGTTTTTCATTCAAGGAACTGACGGTGAACAGTCCGTTGCGCCCTGAAGTGATTGAAGGCGTCGACATTATGTTTGTGCGCGAGCTTCTGGGCGGCGCCTATTTTGGCAAGCCTCGCGAATGCGATAAGGAAAAAGGCGTCGGCTTCAACACAATGATTTACACGCGAGATGAAGTGGCGCGCGTGGTTCGCATCGCGTTCAAGCTGGCACAGAATCGCAAGAAGAAGCTGTGCAGTGTGGACAAGGCCAACGTGCTTGAGGTGTCCCAGTTGTGGCGCGCGGTGGCGATTGAAGTTTCGAAAGAATTTCCCGACGTGATGCTGGAACACCAATACATCGATGCCATGGCAATGCACATTATGAATCGGCCTCGCGACTTTGACGTTGTGGTGACGGAGAATCTGTTTGGCGATATTCTCACCGACGAATCGGGAGTGATTACGGGCTCGCTTGGCATGCTGCCTTCGGCAACGATCGGCGGCAAGGTAAATCTGTACGAGCCGGTTCACGGTTCGGCCCCAGATATCGCGGGCAAGGGGCTTGCGAATCCGCTCGGTGCAATTCTTACCGCGGCGCTGATTCTGCGCCACTCCGGCGGGCTCGAGGCTGAAGCTTTGGCGATTGAGAGTTCGGTGCGCAAGGTTCTCGAGCAGGGCTTCCGCACTCCAGACTTGGCACGCGGCAGCAAGGAAGGGCTAACGGTGCTCTCGACGAAAGAAATGGGAGCGAAGGTACGGGAAACAGTTAAAGAGCAGCTATTAGCTGTTAGCTATTAGCGAAATTGCCGAACAGCGGTATCGGTGGATCGCGATTGCGAACAATTAAAATACCGTTTTGATGAGCAAAACCAAGCTAACGGCTAACGGCTGCATTCAGGAGTTTCATGAGCACTGAACCGAAGACATTATTTCAAAAGGTATGGGAGCGGCATGTGGTGGTGGAACCGAAGGGCGAGCCCACGCTGCTCTATATTGACCTGCAATTGTTGCATGAGGTCACTTCGCCGCAGGCGTTTGAAGGGCTACGGCTCGCCGGGCGCAAAGTGCGCAGGCCCGATCGTTCAATCGCGACGGTGGATCACAACGTGCCCACTACGCTTGAGGGCCGGCTGCATATTGTGGACCAGATTGCCGCGAAGCAGATCTCCACGCTGCGCCAGAACTGCGCGGACTTTGGGATCGAACTGTACGACGTCGACTCGCGCCAGCAGGGAATTGTGCACGTCATCGGACCGGAACTGGGCATTACCAAGCCAGGAATGACCATCGTTTGCGGTGACTCGCACACGTCGACGCACGGCGCGTTTGGTGCTCTGGCGTTCGGCATTGGGACCAGCGAAGTGGAGCATGTGCTTGCCACGCAGACGCTGCCACAATCGAATCCGCAGACCTTTCGCATCTCGGTCGAAGGCGAGCTACCGCGAGGCGTAACCGCGAAAGATGTGATTCTGGCCATTATCGGCAAAATCGGCACCGATGGCGCAACCGGCTGCGTAATTGAGTATGCCGGCTCGGCCATTCGTTCGCTCTCGATGGAAGGTCGCATGACCGTTTGCAACATGAGCATCGAGGCAGGCGCGCGTGCGGGCATGATCGCTCCTGACGAAACGACGTTTGCCTATTTGAAGGGTCGCCAGTTCTCGCCCAAGGGCGCGGATTGGGACAAGGCAGTTGCCGAGTGGAGCAAGTTGCCCTCCGACCCGGGCGCAAAGTTTGATCGTGAACTGGTGATTGATGCGGCGACTCTGGTTCCGTACGTGAGCTGGGGAACGAGCCCCGGCATGGTTGCTCCTGTCACAGCGAACGTGCCTGATCCCGCGAACGCTGCAACGGAGATCGATCGCAAATCGTTTGAGCGTGCGCTGGAGTATATGGATCTGAAAGCCGGAACGCCGCTTTCCGAGGTCGAGATTGACCGCGTGTTTATTGGTTCCTGCACCAACGGACGCATCGAAGATTTGCGCGCTGCGGCACGCATCGCTGCGGGCCGCAAGGTATCAAGCCACGTGAGCGCGATGGTGGTGCCCGGATCGCAGCAGGTAAAAGCTCAGGCAGAACAGGAAGGATTGGATCGCATCTTCCGCGAAGCTGGATTTGATTGGCGCGAACCGGGCTGCTCCATGTGCCTGGGCATGAATCCTGACATTCTGTCGCCGGGTGAGCGTTGCGCTTCAACGAGCAACCGCAACTTTGAAGGCCGCCAGGGGCGCGGTGGACGCACGCACCTGGTTTCCCCGGAGATGGCCGCAGCTGCCGCGATTGCCGGGCACTTTGTGGATATCCGCACTTGGGACGTGCGGGAGGAGGTAACTGCTTAATGGAACCGTTTCGCACTCTTACATCACTGGCGATGCCTCTGGATCGCACCAACGTTGATACAGACCAGATTATTCCCAAACAGTTTTTGAAGCGCATTGAGCGCACCGGCTACGGGGATTTCTTGTTTTTCGATTGGCGGCAAACCGCCGCGGGCGAGCCGATTACGGATTTTGTTTTGAACGACTCGCGTTATAAGGGCGCGCAGATCCTGATTGCGGGGAAGAATTTCGGCTGCGGGTCGAGCCGTGAACATGCGGCGTGGGCACTTTCTGATTTCGGATTCCGCGCAGTGATTGCGCCGACTTTCGCCGACATCTTTTTTTCGAATGCAGGTAAGAATGGCATTGTGCTGGTGAAGCTGAGCGAGGAGCAGGTTGATGAATTGCTGAAGAACGCCAGCACGATTCCGAACTATCAGCTCACGGTTTCGCTAGAAGCGCAGACGGTGACGGATGGGCGCGGATTCAAGGCAAGCTTTGATTTCGACCCGTTTCGCAAGTTCTGCCTCGTTGAGGGGCTGGACGATATTGGCTTGACTCTGCGCCATGGGGACGAGTTGGACAAATTTGAAAAGCAGCACGATGAGGCAAATTGGCTGAAGGCGAAATGAAAAGAGAGCTGTTAGCTCTTAGCCTTTAGCTTTTTCGCTGCAGAGGATGGACGCTCTAGCGGCAAACGATTTTGATTGGCAACAGTAGAACTGAACAACCTTAACGGCAGCACAGACAAGCTAACAGCTAAAAGCTAATAGCTGACAACTAGCGAACGAAGAGAGCAAATGACCATCGAAGGAAAACGCCAGAGTATCCCGTTGACTGAGGGCCCCAGCCGCGCTGCCGCGCGTTCTTATCTGCGCGGAGCCGGCTATGCCAAGGAAGATCTGCACAAGCCGATTATCGGCATCGCGAATACGTGGACTGAGATTGGCACCTGCAATATGCATCTGCGTGAAGTGGCTGAGGCATTAAAGGAAGGTATTCGCGAGGCCGGCGGCACGCCAATGGAGTTCAACACAGTAACGATCTCCGACGGCATTACGATGGGCACGCAGGGCATGAAGGCTTCGCTGGTTTCGCGCGAAGTGATTGCCGACTCCATTGAACTGGTGGCACGCGGCAATCTTTTTGACGGTTTGGTTGGGATTGGCGGTTGCGATAAAAACATGCCCGGCATCATCATGGCGCTCTGCCGGCTCGACATTCCCGGCATGATGCTCTACGGGGGCTCGATCGCTCCCGGCAAATTGAACGGCGTCGATATTACGATTCAAAACGTGTTTGAAGGCATCGGATCGTTTGCCGACGGCCGCATCAATGAAGATCAGTTGGAGGCATTGGAAGCGAATGCTTGTCCCGGCGCGGGCGCATGCGGCGGCCAGTTTACCGCCAACACTATGGCCATGAGTGCTGAGATAATGGGCATTTCGCCGATCCAACTCTCCGGAGTTCCCGCAACCGCAAAGGACAAACACGCCGCGACGCGCGAAGCAGGTCGCATCCTGATGGATGCCGTTCGCGCTAATCGGCGGCCCTCTCAGATCATCACACGCAAATCGATTGAGAACACGATTGCAAGCGTGGCCGCTAGCGGCGGCTCCACCAATGCCGTGCTGCATTTGTTGGCAATTGCGCGCGAAATGGGCATCGAGCTTTCGATTGAAGATTTCGACATTATCAGCAAGAAGACTCCGTTCATCTGCGACCTGACGCCAGCCGGTAAATACGTTGCTTCGGATTACCAGGCGGCGGGCGGTTCGCGACTACTTGCCAAGCGCATGATCGACGCTGGATTTGCGGAGGGATCGACGCTGACCATCAGCGGCAAAACGCTGGGTGAGGAGGCTGCGCTTGCGCAGGAGACTCCGGGGCAGGTGGTGATTCACACGTTTGACAAGCCCATCAAGCCGAACGGCGGACTCGTAATTCTTAAGGGCAATCTCGCGCCGGAAGGTTGCGTCATGAAGATTGCAGCAGCCGGACGATATGAGCATCGCGGACCCGCGCGCGTGTTCGATTGTGAAGAGGATTGCTTCAAGGCTGTGCAGTCAGGCGGCATCAAGCCTGGAGATGTAATTGTGATCCGCTATGAAGGCCCGAAGGGCGGTCCCGGCATGCGCGAAATGCTGCAAGTTACGGCAGCGATCAGCGGCATGCCCGAACTGAGTTCGACAGTGGCGCTGCTTACCGACGGCCGCTTTAGCGGTGCGACTCGCGGCTTTACCGCAGGCCATGTTGCTCCTGAAGCTTTTGTCGGCGGACCGATTGCCGCTGTGCGCGAAGGCGACATGATCCACTTCGATATTGCCAACCGCAAGCTGAATATTGAAATCAGCGATTCGGAAATGGCCGCTCGACTCAAGGATTTTAAAGCGCCGGCACTGCGCTGGCCCAAAGGCGTATTCCGCAAATATGTGGATCGCGTCAACTCCGCTTCATTGGGCGCGACGACGTAAGAGTAGCTGCTAGCTTTTAGCGCCCTTAGCTAATTGCTGGTGCCTGGCAGTAGAGAATTCGAGTTATAAGCTAACGGTCAATAGCGGACAGTAAAACAGGAGTTCATATGGGGATTAAAGGAAACGCGAACGCAACAAAGGCATCGGACCAAAATGCTCACCTGACCACACCTACCCGCCTTACCGGGTCTGAAATTCTGTGGGCCACCTTGGTAGGCGAGGGTGTTACGGATGTATTCGGATATCCGGGCGGCGCCATTCTGCCAGCTTATGACGCGCTTCGGAAGTTCCCCATTCATCATGTACTCGTACGCCACGAGCAGGGCGCTGCGCACATGGCTGACGGCTTCGCGCGCGCATCGGGCAAAGTAGGCGTTTGCATTGCAACCAGCGGACCCGGCGCAACTAATCTCATTACCGGTATTGCGACGGCGATGCTGGATTCGATTCCGATGGTTTGCATTACCGGCAACGTTTCCAGCAGGGTCCTCGGCACCGACGCCTTTCAGGAAGTGGATATCACCGGCATCACGCTGCCGGTGACCAAGCATAATTTTCTGATAAGCAAGACTGAAGACCTGGCTAAGGCGCTGCGCGAGGCGTTTCAGATCGCAAAATCCGGCCGCCCTGGCCCTGTGCTTGTTGACATAACGAAGGACGCGCAGCAGGGAACCGCGATCTTCGACTTTGAAGCAGCAAAGCCCAAGCCGTATCGGCCACACCCGATGCTGCATGTGGAAGACGAGGGGCTGTCGGAGGCCGCGGAACTCATTCGCAATGCCAAGCGTCCGGTGATCCTTGCCGGTCACGGCGTAATCGAGTCGCGCGCAATGGAACAGATACAGACGCTGGCTGAGCGTACGCAGATCCCGGTTGCGCTTACGTTGCTGGGCCTCGGTGGTTTTCCTGCATCGCATCCGCTCAACCTGGGCATGATGGGAATGCACGGTGAAGCATGGGTAAATCACGCAATTCAGGAGGCTGATCTTCTGATCGCGTGCGGCATGCGCTTTGATGATCGCGTGACCGGAACTACGGCAACGTATGCACTGAAGGCGAAAAAGATCCACATCGAAATTGATCCCGCCGAAATCAACAAAAACATCAAGGTGGATGTTGCATTGGTCGGCGATTTGCGTGAAGTGCTGGAGAAATTGCTGCCGCGTGTTGGCGGCCGTGAGGGCTCAGCGTGGATCAAGACCATTGAAAGCAGCAAGGGAGCGGTCGCGGTACACGACATCAAGAACCTGCCCGACTCCGGTCATTTGTATGCGGCACATGTGATGCACGATCTGTGGCGCATCACTGGCGGCAACGCGATTGTGGCCACCGACGTAGGCCAGCATCAGATGTGGGAAGCGCAGTACTTTCATCACGAGCATCCGCGCACCCTGGTTACCTCAGGCGGTCTGGGCACGATGGGATTCGCGCTGCCAGCGGCCATCGGAGCTAAAGTGGCCTGCAAAGACAAGGAAGTCTGGGTCATCGCCGGCGATGGAGGCTTCCAGATGACCGCCGCCGAGCTTGCCACAATCGTCCAGGAAAAAATCAAGATCAACATCGCCGTTATCAACAACGGCTACCTGGGCATGGTGCGCCAGTGGCAGGAGTTCTTTTATGAGAGCAACTATGAGGCCACGCCTTTGGTCAGCCCCGACTTTGTAAAGCTGGCCGATGCGCATGGTATTCCGGGACGCGCCGTCCGCACGCGTGCTGAAGTAGAGGCAGCAGTCGAAGAAGCGCGTTCCAGCGAAGGTCCGTTCCTGCTCAATTTCATGGTTGAGAAGGAAGACTCGGTGTACCCAATGATTCCCGCCGGCAGCGCACTGCATGAAATGATTCGCCGGCCCGACCCGCTCGAAGAAAGAGCGGACGACGAGTAAAAACAGCTGATAGCTGTTAGCTTTCAGCTTTTAGCTGCGCTGCGCAGCGGGGAGTCACATCGGTTCTCACGCGTTTCTCGGCACTCTATTAAACACAAATGCTTCGGGTGCAGAACAGCTGAAATACCTCTGAAAAGGCTAATAGCTAACAGCTACGAGCCAGGAGCTTGCCCATATGTTGCATACCTTTGTCGCATACGTTGAAGACTTGCCGGGCGTGTTAACGCGCGTGGCGTCGCTTTTTCGCCGTCTTAACATCAACATCATGTCGCTGACAGTCGGTCGCAGCGAGCGTGCCGGCCTTTCGCGCCTTACTCTGGTTTGCGAGGCCTCAGCCGAAGCCGGGCACCGCATCCGCGCCAGCCTGTTTAAACTTGAGAATATTGTTGACGTTGACGACATTGCTCAAGCTCCCGCGGTTACGCGCGAACTGGCTCTCATCAAGGTTGCCGCAACGCCACAGTCTCGGTCGCATATCTTCGATCTGGTTGAAGTGTTCCGCGCGCGCATCGTCGATCTCACTTCGGAGTCGCTGATGATCGAAATGACCGGCGTGGAAAGCAAGATCGAAGGCCTGATTGAAGTGTTGCGCGAAGACGACGGCCGCATTCTTGAAATTTGCCGAAGCGGCAAGATGACCATGCGTCGCGGCCACCACACAAGCGGCGTGCTGCGTGCGATGGGCGCGAGCGCCGATGCAGAGGTTGAGCAGGCCACTGAGGCTATTGAAGACGATGCGGCTGCGAGATCGAAATAACTGGATTCACAGTCGTCCCCTACTGATTTTGAACCGAACCTAACCGCGCATGTAAAGGAAAACAAGAGAAATCATGGCCAAGACTTACTACGATCACGACGCTGACCTCTCCTTGATCCAAGCGAAAAAGGTAGCGATCATCGGATACGGCTCACAGGGGCATGCCCATGCTCTTAACCTCAAGGACTCTGGTGTTCAGGTAAAAGTCGGCCTGTCCGCGACTTCCAAGTCCATTGCCAAGGCGCAGAAAGCCGGCCTTGAAGTGGACACAGTTGCCAACGCCACCAAGTGGGCCGATGTGGTCATGATGCTTGTTCCCGATCAGACCCAGGCCAAGCTGTACGCCGAGGAAGTGGGACCGAACCTGGCTGCGGGAAAGCTGCTGATGTTTGCGCATGGGTTCAATATCCATTTCAAGACCATTCTTCCGGCGCCGGGCATTGACGTAGGCATGGCTGCTCCCAAGGCCCCGGGCCATCGCGTGCGCGAGGTGTTCACTGAAGGCGGCGGGGTCCCCGGACTCATCGCTGTTCACCAGGACGCGACCGGCAACGCACACGCGCTTTGCCTCAGTTACCTGAAGGGTATTGGCTGCACTCGCGCAGGAGTGCTTGAGACCACGTTTAAGGAAGAGACCGAGACTGATCTCTTTGGCGAGCAGGCCGTTCTTTGCGGTGGTGTCAGTGCGCTCATCAAGGCGGGATACGAGACTCTGACTGAAGCCGGCTATCAGCCGGAGAGCGCGTACTTTGAAGTTCTGCACGAACTCAAGCTCATTGTCGATCTGATCTATCGCGGCGGCCTGGCTTACATGCGCTATTCCATTTCCGATACCGCGGAGTGGGGCGACTACGTCTCAGGCCCACGCGTCATTAACGAGGAAAGCAAGAAGGCGATGAAGCAGATCCTGACGGAAATCCAAAACGGCGAATTTGCCAAGCGCTTCCTCGCCGACCAGAATTCCGGCCGCAAGGAGTTCCAGGCATTCCGTGATGCTGAAGCACAGCACCCGATTGAGATTGTCGGCAAAAAGCTGCGTGCAGCCATGCCGTTCCTCGACCCAGTCACAGTGGAAGAAGTCGCGAAAAATAGATAGTTAGCCATGGGAGTAGCGCCGGACGGCTTTAAGGCCGTCCGGCATTTCTGTCTTTGGCCTCCGCTGTTGTCGTGACGGATACGACGGCCGAAAAATGGCGGTCGGCGGGCCAGCCCCCCGATAGATAAAGGAGAAAGATCAACCCGGAAGTGTGTCGCGGCGCATCGGGCTTTGGCCTGTAGAATCGAGTTATATTTCCGCCCCTTTTCCGGCATGGAGGCTACTTGCTTTACTGGCTGCTGTACGAAAAACTGTTTCCTTTCTTCCATCCTTTCCGGATCTTCCGCTATCTCACTTTTCGTACTGCCTTTGCCTCCTTGACTGCGCTTATGATCGCCCTTTTCATCGGGCCCTACGTGATTGAAAAGCTTCGTGAATTTCAGATCGGCCAGTACGTACGCGAAGATGGACCGCAGACGCATCTGAAGAAAACCGGCACGCCCACCATGGGTGGCGTGCTCATAGGCATTGCCATTTTGTTGCCCACCATACTTTGGTCCGATCCTGCCAATCCGCTGGTGTGGATTACGGTAGGTTCAACATTTGCTTTCGGCGCCATTGGATTTGCCGACGACTACATCAAAGTGGTCAAGCGCCGCAGTCTTGGACTTACAGCGCGCTCCAAACTCCTTTACCAGTGCATGGCTGCTGCGGGAGTGGCTGCTGCGCTGGTGGTTCTGACGCAGTTCAAAATGTACTCGACGCAAATGTCAGTGCCGTTCATCAAGAGCCTTCGTCCCGCTATGCTGTGGCACTGGCCCACAACTGTTCCGCATCTTTACTTTCTCGCATTCCTCCCGTTTGTCATCGCCGTTATCCTGGTACTGCTGGGCTCGACCAACGCCGTGAACTTGACCGACGGGCTTGATGGACTCGCCATCGGGTGCACCATTATCGCGGCCGCTGCGCTCACGGTGCTCACTTATGTAAGCGGCCACGTAGTGTTTGCCGATTACCTTGAACTGCAGCGGATGCCGCTTGTAGGCGAGTTAACTGTCTTTTGCGGGTCAATGGTCGGCGCGTCCATCGGCTTTCTCTGGTACAACGCTCATCCAGCCGAGATTTTTATGGGCGACGTGGGCTCCTTGGCGCTGGGTGGAGCTATTGGCACGGTCGCGATTATTATCCGCCAGGAATTGCTTCTGCCCTTTATCGGCGGGGTATTTGTTCTTGAAGCGCTCTCAGTCATCCTGCAGGTGGGCAGTTACAAGCTGCGGAATGGCAAGCGTATCTTCAAGATGGCGCCGCTGCATCATCATTTCGAACAACTGGGCTGGAGTGAATCGAAGGTGATTACCCGGTTTTGGATCTTGGCGCTGGTGTTTGCATTGTTTGCACTTACTACTCTCAAACTGCGGTAGGCGTGCAAGCAGCGGCCCGCGGCGCGGTGCACAATAAAAGTACGCGCATTGGCCTGGAGACGAAGGACGAGATTTTAATGATGGAGCTCAAAGGCAAAAAAGTTCTGGTCGTTGGGCTGGGGAGATCCGGCCTGGCCGCGGCCCTGTTTCTACGTCACAAGGGTGCGCAGGTGACGGTGAGTGACGTGCGGAGCGCCGAAGCGCTGGCCAACGAAATTCCGGCGCTGCTTGAAGAAGGCATTATGGTCGAGGCCGGCGGCCACGGCCTGCTTACGTTCCGGCGTCAGGATCTCATCGTTGTGAGCCCCGGTGTTCCACTGGACACGCCGGAGCTGGTGCAAGTGAAAGGCTTTGGCTTGCCCGTCATAGGCGAGGTGGAACTGGCCGCCCACTTCCTGAAGGGCCGGATGCTGGCCATTACCGGTTCCAACGGAAAGACGACCACGACGGCGCTTGCGGGCCAGATTCTGCAAAAAGGCGGCGTGCCTGCGCTGGTGGGCGGCAACATCGGGGTACCTGTCATTGAACTCGTGGAACAGAGCAGCGAGAATACATGGTCCGTGCTCGAGATATCGAGCTTTCAGCTTGAAAGCACAATCGAGTTTCATCCCGATATCGCGGTGATCCTCAACATCACTCCTGATCATCTCGATCGGCACGGCACATTTGAAAACTACGCTCGCGCCAAGGAACGCATTTTTGCGGCGATGGACGAACATGATTGTGTGGTGCTGAATGCGGACAATGTGCCCACGGTCGAGGCTGCTACCCGAACTTCGGCAAAGACATTCTGGTTCTCGCTTGAGCATCCGGTGGAACAGGGCGCCTGGCTACTGGATGGTTCGCTGGTTTTCCGCGGCGCCAAGCACGGCGACATCGAGCAAATCATGCCGCTGAAGAGCATTCCCCTGAAGGGCGCGCACAATGTTGAAAACGTGCTGGCGGCGGTTGTTTCAGCACGGCTCGCCGGCGTGCCTGCCGAGGCCATCCGGCGCGGCGTTGAATCGTTCCAGGCCGTGGAGCACCGGCTGGAGTACGTCGCTACAGTCAATGGGGTGGATTTCTACAACGATTCGAAGGCGACGAACGTCGATGCGACAGCCAAGGCTGTTGCAGCCTTCTCCTCGGGAGTCCATCTGATTATGGGCGGCAAAGACAAGGGCTCACCCTATTTGAGCCTTGAGGAACTGCTGCGGGAGCGCGTGCGCGCGATTTACACCATCGGTTCGGCAGCGAACAAGATCGAGTCGCAGTTGCGTGGTGTTGTGCCTATCCTATCGTGCGAAACGCTTGAGAAGGCAGTGACCGAGGCTGCCACTGCTGCGCATCCCGGCGAGGTAGTTTTGCTGGCTCCTGCCTGTTCCAGTTTTGATCAGTTTGAGAATTATGAGCACCGGGGCCGCGTTTTCAAAGAACTCGTCGGCCAACGGCGAGGATGGAAAACATGGCAGCACGCATAGGCGTCGATAAATGGCTATTTTTCACGACGCTGCTGCTGGTTGTGGTGGGTCTTGCCATGGTCTTTTCAGCGTCGGCTGTGGTTGCTGAAGCAAAGTATCACTCCGAATTCACTGACGTGGGGCGGCAGGCGGGATGGGCGCTTGCGGGTGTCGCGGCCATGCTGGTCCTGATGAACATTGATTACAGCATCTACAAGTCGCCCAAGTTCATCTACCCGGCACTGAGCATCACCACTCTGCTGTTGGTCACAGTCTTTTTCATCCCCGGTTCACACAACACGCATCGCTGGATTCGCTTCGGCGGCCACTTCACGTTTCAACCGTCAGAAATTGCCAAGCTGGTTTTGGTGTTGTTTCTGGCGTGGTTTTTGTACACGCGGCTTGACTCCATGCGCGACTGGCGACATACGCTTCTGCGCGCTGCCGTGGTGCCGGTGGTTTTCATTTTGCTGATCGTGAAGCAGCCTGATCTGGGGACATCTATGGTGCTGGCTGGCGTGACGGCCATGCTGCTTCTACTTGCCGGAATGGAGTGGCGGTATCTGTTAGGTGCATTCTGTGCTTCGTTGCCCGGCTTGGCGTTTCTACTTTTCATGGTTCCTTGGCGACGCGATCGCATGCTGGTCTTTCTGAATCCGAATTGCGATTCAAAAGATGCTGCCGGCGCAAGCTACCACGTCTGCCAATCACTCATTGCTGTTGGCAGTGGCGGCTTTAGCGGGCGCGGATACATGGAGGGCATGCAGAAGCTTTTCTATTTGCCGGAAGCCCCAACGGATTTCATCTTCGCGAACATTGCCGAAGAGCTTGGCTTTATCGGCGCCTTATGCATCGTCACGCTGTTTGTCGTACTCGGCGTGCGCGGGTTTCGGACAGCGTTCCGCAGCCAGGACCCATTCGGAAGGCTGGTGGCGTTCGGCATCACCTCTACGATTCTGCTGCAGGCGTTCTTCAACATCAGCGTGGTGCTCTCCCTTGTGCCTACAAAAGGAATTCCGCTGCCGCTCATCTCTTCAGGCGGCACTTCGCTTTTTTGCACGCTTGCCTCGATCGGAATTCTGCTCAATATCTCGAGAAAAGTCGACTAGAAATGCAACTCCATGCGGGATAATTCGTCCTTACATGAGGATCTTCTTCCCTCAAACTGAGGCCGCGTCGAATCTGGTAGGCTACCGCTGTTGAAAAAGAAGTCGAATTTCGAACGTACTCGTAGCAAAACTTTTTGATCTCCGGGAAAGGCCGTTCATTGTCGGATCTGCGCATCCTTATTGTTGGTGGAGGTACTGGCGGTCACATCATTCCTGCTCTAGCTATCGCGTATGAGCTTCAAATCCGACACAACGCCGACGTGCTGTTTGTGGGTACCCCACGCGGTCTCGAGATCCGACTTGTTCCGGAAGCAGGTTTCAGACTTCGCCTCATCAGCGTGGGTCCGCTGAAGAACGTTTCCTGGCTTACCCGTCTGAAAACGTTTCTCCAGCTGCCCGGCAGCATCCGGCAATGCAAACGCCTGATTCGCGAGTTTCGGCCCGACGCTGTTTTGGGCGTCGGCGGATATGCTTCGGGCCCGGGCATGGCAGCAGCGCTGATGATGAAGGTTCCCACTATGGCTTTTGAGCCGAACGCAATGCCGGGATTCGCCAATCGGCTGGTGGGCAAACGAGTACAGGCAGCCGCTGTTAATTTTCCTGCAGCTCGCAGGTGGTTCAGGAACGCCGAAGTGACTGGTATTCCGGTGCGGCCCAAATTCTTTCAACTGGAGCAGCCCGCGCGCACTGCGCCGCACCTGCTCGTCTTTGGAGGATCGCAAGGTGCGCGCACTTTCAACGCGCATCTGCCAAAGATCATGTCTGCGCTGCTCGATGCAGTTCCCGGACTCACGGTTCTGCACCAGAGCGGGGCGCGTCATTTTGAAACAACAGTGGCGGCTTATCAGGCGAGCGGCGCAGATCCGGAGCACTGGCAGGTTTGTGCATTTCTCGACGACATGCCGGAGCGCTTTGCAAAAGCTCACCTGGTGCTTGCTCGGAGCGGCGCATCGACGGTGGCAGAGCTAGCTGCAGCTGGAAAGCCTGCCTTACTCGTACCTTTTGCGGCAGCAGCAGACCAGCACCAGCGTGCGAACGCTGAAGCCATGGTTGCCGCCGGGGCGGCGGTAATGCTTCAGGAGCGGGAATTGGATGAGCCAGGCAGGTTGCTTGGGACGCTGGTGGAACTGCTCAAAGACCCGCAACGCCTTTCGGCGATGTCGACAGCAGCTCGCTCGCAGGCGCATCCTACGGCGGCGGAGCGCATTGCCGATAGGCTTGGCGGGCTGGCGCGGGCGTCGGGCCAGTAGGCCACTACTGGGCACGAACTCGAGAGTTGGCGAAAAAAAGAAAGCCCGCCTGCCAAAGCAGACGGGCTTGTTCACTTCTCGTTTGCGATTAGCGATGTCCGCCGCCGCCGTGGGAGCCACCGCCGCCACCGTGGAATCCGCCGCCACCACCGCCGCCATGGAATCCACCACCGCCGCCACCATGGAATCCACCGCCACCGCCGCCGCGGAAGCCTCCGCCGCCACCAAAGCCACCCGCGGAACGTCCACCCCCAAAACTTCCAGCAGAGTGACCGCCACCAAAGCCACCGGCTGCGCGGCCGCCGCCAAAGCTACCCGAGGAATGTCCGCCGCCATACCCGCCAGCTACGCGACCGCCACCACCGAAGCCAGTGTATCCGCCGCCGAAAACGCGAGCCGGGCCGTTGCCGTAATTGCCCCGGTAGCCGCCCATAGAGGGTGAGCGACCTCCGCCGGCGCGGCCACCGTAAGCACCACGGGCGTCATTGCCTCGATTTCCATGATCTCCATAGCCACCACGGAATCCATGGTCGCCGTAGCCGCCACGATATCCGTGGTCGCGATAGCCCCCACGATATCCATCGTGGTATCCGCCGCGATAATAGCCCCGGTTACCGTACCAGTAGCGTCCGCCGTAGTAGCCGTTATGACCCCAGCCCCAGCCGTACCATGGGCCTGCGCCGATGAATATCCCGCTCGTAAACCATTGCGGGCCGTAGTAGCCGTACGGAGCGCAAGCGTAGGGGTAATAAGGGTAGTAGCCCCATTCGCAAACTGGCGGCCCGTCGTTGTAGGCGTAATCGTCGTAGTCATATGCGTACGGATCTGCAACCACCGCAGGTCCGATGCCCACACCAAAAGAGACCTGTGCTTTTGCCACTTTGGACAGCGGCAGGGCCAGGAGCGTTGCAAACAAGAGCAATTGGAACTTTCGCATGACACCCTCCTCGTGCTGCCCATCCGCTTGTTTCGGATCAGGGAAACGGGAAGATACCCGTTTTCAGCACCTTACCGGCCCTTGGTCGCTCTTCCCAATTGGCCCTACAATTCTCAAACACGCTTTCGCGGTTTAGTTGCGGTATTCGCAAACAATTTGTAAGCCGTTTGTAAACATCGCGACCGGGAAACAAGTCTAATTCCAATCCAACGACCACACCCAAGTGAACATAGCGGAGCAGGGGAAGGAGCGCGCGGCATCCGCCCCAAAAAATGACGGCCCCTTCACTTGGAAGAGGCCGTTTTACTTCAACAATCAGCGCAACTCAGCAGGGTACAGAGCTCCAACTACCTGCGGAACCAGTTGCCGCGACCCCGACCTCGGTCATGATCATCACGGTCGAAGTGCCGGTCGTGGCGATCGTGATGCCGCTCGCGATCATAAAAGTGGTCGCGATCCCAGTGACGGCCTCGATCCCAGTCTCTGCCACGGTAGTAATCGTCGCGGTCGAAGCGGCCCGTGTATACCCAGCTACCCGGAATCCAATAGCCACCGTCGTAGTAGCCGTTGACCCATGCGTATCCGGGGCCCGGATAAGGTGCAGCATAGGCGTTCGGCGTGCCGATATAAACGCCAAACTGGGCGGCCTGCGCGCTCGTTGCTCCAATGCCGGCTGCGCCCGCCAGGATTGCTGCTCCCAACATCAAACTCTTCATACTTGCCATAACCCCTCCGTCCCTGCCAGCCTGTCTTGCATTTTGCCGGCCCGGCTGATGTCGCCTCTGAGGCTTGGTTCTTGCTGCCTGTTGGCGTGCCGGTTACTCCTGTGCAAACACGGCTACAGCGAAAGGTTTCGGTCTGGCAGCGAAAATAAAGTTCCGCAACTTTTCGAAGAATCGGTGTTGCAAGATCGGACTATTCAGGTCCAAACCTCCCTTGTTTTCGTACGTTCGCGGTCAGAATCTCTGATGGCGAAAGGTCTGCCCCTCATCTCTGTTAACCTTGATTCTTCAGCTTCCATGTTTGCTACTTCGCAGCACGCTCACTTCATCGGTATCGGCGGAATCGGCATGAGCGGCATCGCCGAGATACTGCTCAACCTGGGCATGAAAGTTTCGGGCTCCGATCTGCGCCTGGGTCCGGTGACAGAACGCCTGGCGCAACTTGGCGCGGCTATCTACGAAGGTCACAACCCGACCAACGTGGCCGGAGCGACGGTCGTAGTCACCAGTTCTGCGGTGAACGCCGGCAATCCTGAAGTGCAGGAAGCGCACGCCCGTAAGATTCCCGTTATTCAGCGCGCCGAGATGCTTGCTGAACTCATGCGCTTGAAATATGGGATCGCCATTGCCGGCATGCACGGCAAAACAACAACTACATCCATGGTCGCCAGCGTGCTCAGCGCGGGCGGGCTCGACCCCACGGTTGTGGTGGGCGGACGCGTGGATGCAATGGGCTCAAACGCGCGTCTTGGCACAACGCAGTACCTGGTGGCCGAAGCCGACGAAAGCGACCGGTCGTTCCTCAAACTCTCGCCCATTCTCGCCGTTGTCACCAATTTGGATCGCGAGCACATGGACTGCTACAGCGACATGCAAGATGTGGAACGTGCGTTTCTCGATTTCATGGATCGCGTTCCGTTCTACGGCGCCATTACGGCGTGCATCGACAACCCACGGCTCAAATGCATTCTGCCACGGGCACGGCGGCGCGTGTTTACCTATGGCGAGTCGCAGGACGCGGATTATCGCCTATGCTTTCTTCCGCCTTCCGAAGTTTCTGGCGGAGAACTGCGTTTTGCGCGCTTCGTGGTGAACACGGCAGAGGGGCCACTCGGTCCGTTCGAACTGCACGTTCCCGGCCGGCACAACGTCCTGAATGCAACCGCAGCAGTGGCTATCGCGCGCCAGCTTCAAGTTCCAGCGGAGAAAATCGCCGAAGGGCTTAATCACTATCATGGTGTTGATCGGCGCTTTCAGCGCAAAGGCGTGGTGCGGGGCATTACGGTCGTCGATGACTACGGCCACCATCCCACTGAGATTCGCGCCACGCTTGCCGCTGCGCGCGAGTGCGGCCATTGCCGCATTCATGTGCTCTTTCAGCCGCACCGCTATACGCGCACTAAAGACCTGATGGAAGAGTTTGGCGGCGCCTTCAAGGACGCCAATACCGTTACGATTCTTCCCATCTATGCTGCCAGCGAAGAACCGATCCCCGGCGTTACGGCGGAGACACTCGCCGCCAGAATCACCGGGCCGCAGGTGCATTACGTTCCTGATTTTCCGGCGGCAATTGCGGCCGTGGCTGCGCAGGCCGGCGACGGCGATCTGGTCATGACGCTCGGCGCTGGAAGCGTGAGCCAGCTCGGTCCGCAGATTCTGGCCGCGCTGGAGAGAGCGTAACTTTGCCAGCGCACTCCGCGCCCGTAACCCCACGGATTCCCCTCTCATTTTGACCGGAATTGCACAAGCAACCGCCGGGCTATAGTGAAATCTGGCGACCCTCTCGATTCGTGCTCAGGCGTGAAGAACCAAAGTGAAACCACATCCCGGCCCCTGATCTGGGAAGACGATGCGCCCGCGGGATCCCGCTTCCGGCGCATGCAGCAAGCTGTGCCCCGAACGGGGCGCGCCTTGCCCGGCATGCCGCTCGAAATGGAAGATCCGGATGACGATGATCTTCCGCGTGCCAAGTGGGACAAAAAAGGTGAGGGAAGTGGTCGCTGGTGGTGGCCCACCAAGACCTTCGGGCGTGTGTTGGTCGGCCTGGGTGCGCTGATTGTTTTCGCCGCGTTGATCACAGCGGCCGATATCTTCAAAACTTATCTGCAGCGAGACGGGCGTTTTCGTATTGCCGGCGCCAGCCATATCCAGTCCGTTGGACTCACCGAGGTTACGCGCGCACAGCTGCTCCCGGTGTTCGGCGAAGACATTGGCCGCAACGTTTTCTTTGTTCCACTCAATTTGCGCCGCAAGGAACTTGAAGCCATTCCGTGGATTCAGCAGGCCACGGTCATGCGGCTGCTTCCTGACCAAATTCGCGTCAGTGTTGTGGAGCGCAAGCCGGTGGCATTTACCCGGCACGGCCAGCAAATCGGACTCGTGGATGCAAACGGTGTGCTGCTCGATATGGCTCCGGCGGCTATGGCTGCTCATCATTACTCATTCCCGGTTCTTACCGGCATTGACCCGGGCGACAGGCCTGCATCGCGCCAGGCGCGCATGGCTGTGTACCAGCGCATGATCAGCGAACTTGATAGCAACGGAAAGCGCAACTCCGAACAGCTTTCTGAAATCGATCTGACGGATCCTGAAGATGCGCGCGTCCTGATGCCGGAGCAGGGCACCGACATTCTTGTCCACTTTGGGGAAGATCACTTTCTTGATCGTTTCCAGCGTTACAAGGACCACATTGCCGAGTGGCGCCAGCAATATCCGAACCTGGCAGCAGTCGATCTGCGCTATGAGCACCAGGTTGTGCTTCAAATGGCCTCGGGAGCCAGCCACATGCAGGCCAATCCGGAGGATCCAAGTGCGAAGGCTTCGAGCGACGTGAAGCCTGCAGACGCAGCAGTCAGCCCCGCTAAGCCGCGGCCGACCGGCGAGACCGTGTCAAACAATAAGACCGGCCACGAAAAGAGCGCCCATGAAAAGAGCAAGGTCAGGGCCAGCGAAAAAACCTCGTCGAAGCGATCTGCAAAGGCTAAGTCGAGCGCATCCAAATCAAAAAGCGCAATTTCAAAGAGCGCTAAGAAAAACGCGGCCAAAAAGCACCCCACAAATAAGACGGCCGCGCAAAACAAGGTAACCGTCCCCGGCACGACTCCTGCTCCAAGCAAGACAGCTGCACAGAAAACAACACAGCCGAACCAATTGTTCGCAGCGCGCCCGATGGCCGCAGAAGGCCAGTAAGCATTATGTCTACGAAGATCGACAACCTCATTGTTGTGCTTGATATTGGAAGCGCGTGGACGCGCGTGCTTGCTGCCGACGTTAATGAAGGTGTCCCGCGCTACCGGGGCCACGGCGTTGTTGAATCGGCCGGTATGCGCAAGGGGCTTATTGGCGAACTTGGCCCGGCATCGCGTGCGGTACGTTCCGCCAGCGAACAGGCTGAGCGGGTCGCGCGGCTTAACATTGAAGAGTGCGCGGTGGGTGTGGGCGGTCCGCACATTCGCGGACTCAATACCAACGGTGGTTTGGGGCTCGGCAACCGCATGCGCGAAATTACGCGCGAGGATGTGCGCGGTGCCGTGGATCGGGCGCGTGCGATTGCGCTGCCTCCGGATCGCGAGATTCTTCACCTGCTTCCGCGCCAATTCATCCTTGACGATCAGCCCGGCATCTTTGATCCGGTGGGCATGGTGGGCTCCCGGCTTGAAGTGGACCTGCACATTGCCACCTGCTCGGGCAGTTCAATGCAGAGCGCGGTGACGTGCGCAAACCGCGCCGGACTTGAAGTTTCTGAAGTCATTCTGGAATCGATTGCCGCGGCGGAAAGCTCCCTGTCGGCCGACGAGCGCGAACTGGGTGTTTGCCTGCTCGACATTGGCGCGCATTCCAGCGATCTGGTCGTCTTCTTCGAGGGTGCTGTCGCGCACACCGGTTCTGTTCCCATCGGTGGCGCGCACTTTACAAACGACCTCGCCATCGGGCTACAGATGCCAGTAGCACAGGCGGAAGAGCTCAAACGGCAGTACGGCAATGCGGTGGTCACCTCGGTGCCGCAACAGGCCGAAATCGAAATCGCAAATCCTGAGCCGCAGATGCTGCGCCTGCGCATGATTGCAGAAATTCTTGAGCCGCGCGCCCGCGAACTGATGCACTACGTGAAGGACAGCCTTCG
>Ga0070679_100000321_pt1 | contig 40588 bp, 29 predicted proteins | sample KBSC63BmetaG_FD_65652 | JGI IMG/M metagenome (GOLD analysis project Ga0070679, IMG submission 65652) | Corn rhizosphere microbial communities from Kellogg Biological Station, Michigan, USA - KBS C6-3B metaG | ecosystem: Host-associated > Plants > Roots > Rhizosphere | place: USA: Michigan... | reverse complement strand
TCGTGGAAGTGATTCGCACGTCGCTTCGGCTCGACGGCTGCGCAGTCTACATCGCAGATGTCACAACGGGCGCCGTGCATCTCGCCAGCGAGTCGGGCACGACGTTCGAGGGCGTCGGCGACCGCGATGGCCTGGTCGACTGGGTCGTATCGGAAGGTGGTGGCGCGAGTGCGATCGAGCAGGTCGATGGCACGAGCCGATTGGGCATCGCGACCGCGAGCCTCACGAACAACGGCACCGACACGACGAATGCGCGCGCGCTGCTGCGTCCCTTGCAGGTGCGAGGAGCCACAGTGGGTGTTCTGCGGATTGCCGCCGCGAGCGGGCTTTCGTTGAACCCAGCGCAATGGCGCGTGCTCGATGCGCTTTCGTATTACGCAGCGCTTGGCGTCGAGCGAGTTCGTTTGGTTGCGGCGGCGGAACGTGCCACGGTGCTGCAAGAGGCACATCGCGCGAAAGACGCGGTGCTCGCGTCGGTGTCTCACGACCTACGAACTCCGCTCACGAGTATCAAAGGATTGGCACACGAAATCGCGGAGGGCGGTGACGAGCGCGCTGAAGCGATTGAAGAAGAGGCGGATCGCCTGAACGTATTCGTCGCGCAGATGCTTGATTTGTCGCGGATTGCTGCGGGGACCGCCACGCCACTGGTTCAGCCGAATGAAGCAGAAGATCTCCTCGGTGCCGCGGCGCAGGCAGTGGCTGGGCGTCTGAGCGGTCGCGCGTTGAGAATTGCCGCCGGCGGGGACCCGTTGCTCTTCGGCAAATTCGACTTCTCGCAAACGTTGCGCGCTCTCGTGAACCTCATCGAGAACGCGGCGAAGCATTCGCCCCCAGATGTTCCAATCGATGTCGCTGCGTTTCGCGATGGGCCGTGGCTCGTGTTCGAAGTCGCTGATCGCGGTCCTGGCGTTCCAGCCGACCAGCGCGAGCGAATCTTCGAGGCGTTTTACCAGCAGCCCGGCCAGTCGCCCGACGTCGGTGGAACAGGGCTGGGGCTCTCGATCGCGCGCGGCCTCGCGCAAGCTCAAGGCGGCGACGTGTTGCTGCGAGATCGCGATGGCGGCGGCAGCGTCTTCTCTCTGCGTGTTCCAGGGATCGCAACCGAGGAGCTCGCGAATCCAGAGCCAGCCATCGACGAGACGGGTTCGGCGTTTCCTCCAAGCTGATACGCGCGTGTGAACGGCCGGATCAAAATCGCTAGGTGATCGGCTGGAAGCCACGCCTCAACGGCAATGCCGAGTGCCGCCCACTCCGCCGCAATTCGAGTTCTGGCGAGCTCGGACTTCGCGGCGGCCGCCGTGCTCGATCTCGAATGCAGCATCAGGATCCCCGACGATATGCCCGGAGTCTACCGCCGAGGGCGTAAACGGCGTGTGAATGCGTCGGGTGGAGACCATGAAGAAATCGTGAAATCGACAATCGGTCCAAACCATGCGTACGCCAGGGCATTGTTGGGCCGGCGCGGCCGCGTGTCAGAATTCACGAACTCTTTATGCCGAAGCGCCCTCGGCGCAATGCGCCCTTAATGCGGGCCACCGTAGCTTTGCCTCACACCGATTTCGGTGTGCTCCTCATCACTCGAGGCACCATGCTGGATCTCGTCTACGTTGCCGGAACAGTCCTGTTCTTCGGACTGATGCTGGCTTACGTGCACGCGTGTAGCGCGATCGGCCGCGACACGAACGGCCGCGACGATGCTGAACGAGGCGTGTCGTGAATGCTGGGCGCTGGATCGACAGCGTGATCGCCTTGGCGGTTCTCGCATAGCTCATCTACACGCTGCGCTGGACGGCGCGTTCAAGAAATGAAATCCACTTTCGCGATCGTCAGGTTTGCGGCTGGGCTGCAGGTCTTTGCGAGACAGGCGGGCGCCGCCGAAGCGAGCGTGAGCTCGGCGCGACGACTGGACCGGTTGAGGCTTCACACGATCTTCACGAAAAACGCCGTTTTCTTCACGCGGACTTTATGCGGCATGGGATAACAACAGTAGGCTGCTGTTTTCACCCACATGCCCACTCCACTCACTCAATTCAAACGCGTCGTCTTCGGACGTCCGCTCGCCTCGGACAGACTCGAGCACGAACGCTTGAACAAGAAGACCGCGCTCGCGGTCCTCTCGTCCGACGCCATCTCCTCCGTGGCCTACGCGACGGAGCAAACGCTCCTCGTCCTCGTAATCCTGGGCGCCGCCGCTCTGAACTATGTCATTCCCATCTCGGCGGTGATCGTCGGGTTGTTGGCGCTGGTAGCGCTGTCCTATCGCCAGACGATTTTCGCATACCCGAACGGCGGCGGATCGTACACGGTCGCACACGACAACCTCGGCGCCATGCCCGGGTTGATCGCCGCGGCAGCGCTGCTCACGGACTACACGCTGACGGTGTCGGTGTCCGTCTCGAGCGGTATCGCCGCGATCACGTCGGCGTATCCCGCCACGGCGCCGCACACCGTCGCGATGTGCGTCGGCGCGGTCGGGTTGCTGATGGCGGTGAACCTGCGCGGGGTTCGCGAGTCAGGCATCGCGTTCAGTGTGCCGACGTACGTGTTCATCGCGATGATGCTTCTCCTGATCGGGGTCGGCTTGGTGCGCACATTGAGTGGCTCGGCCGCGATCCCGGCGGCGGCCTCACACCCGATCTCCGCGCCGATCGGCTTCGCGCTCACGTTTCTGATTCTCCGGGGATTCGCTGAAGGCTGCGTCGCGATGACCGGCACCGAGGCGATCTCCAACGGTGTCGGCGCGTTCAAGCGACCGAGCTCGCAGAACGCGGCGATCACGCTCGGCTGGATGGCAACGATCCTCGGCGTGTTCTTCCTCGGCACGAGCGTGCTCGCGCGGCACTACGGCGTCATGCCGTCGGCGACGGAGACCGTGCTTTCGCAGTTGGGCCGCCGCGTATTCGGTGGCGGCGCGTTGTACTACGTCCTTCAGTACGCCACGTTCGCGATTCTGGTGCTCGCCGCGAACACCGCGTTCGCCGACTTTCCCCGACTCGCGAGCATTCTTGCCCGCGACGGGTACATGCCGCGACAGTTCGCGGCGCGCGGCGACCGGCTCGCATTCTCGAACGGTATCATTGCGCTCGCACTGTTCGCGGCCGTGTTGATCGTAATCTTTCATGGCGACACGAGCGCGCTCATTCCGTTGTACGCGATCGGCGTGTTCGTCTGCTTCACGTTGTCGCAGGCGGGAATGGTGATGCACTGGGTCCGAAGTCGCGAACCAGGTTGGCGCTGGCGAGTTGCGCTCAACGGACTCGGCGCGGCGGCGACGGCGGTCGTGTCGATCGTGCAGGTAGTCACGAAGTTTACGACCGGTGCGTGGATCGTCGTACTGATCATTCCGCTGATCATCATCGCGCTACGCCGAATACACCGGCACTACGAACACTTCTCACGCGAGGTCGCGTACACCGGCCAGGCGCCGCTGATGTTCCTGCATCACACGGTCGTCGTGCCCGTCAACGGCATCACGAAGCCCGCAGCTGGCGCGCTCGTGTACGCGACGACGATCTGCGAAGACGTGCGCGCGGTGTACGTCGAAGTCGACGCGGAAACATCCGCCGAGCTTCGCAGACGTTGGGATGAATGGGACATCGGCGTCGAGCTCGTGGTCATTCCGTCGCCATATCGATCAGTCCTCAAACCGTTGACCGACTACGTCAACGGAATGCTTTCGCGCGACGAAGCGGATCTGGTCACCGTCGTCGTGCCGGAGATCGTGCCGCGGTCGTGGTGGGGACATCTGCTGCACAACAAGACGGCGCTGTTCATCCGGACGGCCTTTCTGTTCCGGCCGAACGTTGTGGTCACCGCGGTGCCGTACTTGATCGGTCGCGCGGTTCGCCTGCGCGATCTCGTGAGCCATGACGAGCTTCTGGACGAAGCCGACGAGCGCGCGATGGTTAGTTGAAGCAAAGAAAATTGGCAGTCTGGGCTGTCTAAGACCAGCGCCGCGGCCGTTACGGAATCGTTGAGCGAACTCCGCTGGAGCTTCGCCGATTCGCGCGATAAGTTGGCGGACCCAAGACGTACGCGACGTCGCGTGCGGGGTCGACAACCGCTCGCCTGACATTGGATGCCTCGTCGCCTATCTGTCTCGCGCACCACTGCATGGCTCGCGGCCGCGCTGCTTGCCGCGTGCTTCACCGCGGATCAACCGACCGCGATCCTTCAACCACCCAATGCCGCTCGTCACGATGTGACGACATCGCCCGGCGCGCTCGTGATCAGTCAGATTTACGGCGCCGGCGGCAACAGCGGTTCAACGCTCAAGAACGACTTCATCGAGCTCTTCAATCCTGGAACGACTCCGGTCGACGTGACCGGATGGAGCGTGCAGTACGCATCTGCCGCTGGAACCACATGGCAGGTCACCGCGCTCAATGCCGCGACGATTCCGCCCGGTGGCTACTACCTCGTGCAGGAGTCGCAAGGATCGGGCGGATCGCAGGCACTACCAACGCCTGACACGCCCGGCACGATCGCAATGTCCGGAACGGACGGAAAGGTCGCGCTCGTCAACAACACGACGGCACTCAGCGGCGCGTGTCCAACCGCAACCGCGGCGGCGATTGACATCGTCAGCTACGGAAGCGGCAATTGCTCGCTGCCAGGCGCTGCCGCTGCTCAAGTGCTCACAGCAGCGACGGCTGATTTCCGAAACAACGGCGGCTGCGCGTATACCGGCAACGCGTCTGTCGACTTCACCCGTGCGACCGCGGCTCCGCGCAACAGCGCGAGCGCTGCGAATCTGTGCGGCGGTGGTCAAAGCCAGCCAGCGACGGTGAATGTCGCGCCAACCTCGGCGACGGTCATCGTCGGACTCACGACTCCGTTCTCGGCGAGCGCACTCGACGCGGGCTCGAATCCGGTGTCGACGACGTTCACGTGGACGTCGAGCGACAACACCATCGCGACCGTCGACGCGAACGGTGTCGCAACCGGTGTCGCGACGGGAACCGTCACCATCACAGCGACGTCGGCGAACAATGTCGCCGGCACCGCGTCGTTGACAGTGAATCCGGTTCCGCCGCCGGCCTCGGTGGTGATCAGCCAGGTGTACGGAGGCGGCGGCAACTCCGGCGCGACGTTCACGAACGACTACGTCGAGCTGTTCAATCCGGGAACGTCGGCGGCCGATATCACCGGCTGGACGATTCAATACTCGTCGGCGACGGGAACGTCGTTCGGCGGAAGCCTCGTCGTAACATTGCCGTCGGCGACGATTCCGTCTGGCCACTATTACCTCGTTCAGCTCGCGAGCCAGTCGGCCACCGGCGCAGCGCTGCCGGCGGCGGACATCGCGTTCACGAACATCAACATGGCCGGCACCGCTGGAAAGGTGATTCTCGTGCAGCCGGGCGTAACGCCGAGTGGGTCGTGTCCGACGGGGCCGGGAATCGCGGACGTGATGGAGTACGGCACGACGGCAAACTGCACGGCCACGTGGGGCGGCACGACCGCGGCCACGAGCAATACGACGGCAGCGTTCCGGAAGAACGACGGCTGCATCCAGTCGAACAACGTCGCGAATGATTGGACGGTGCTGCCGGTCGCGCCGCGCAACAGCGCGAGTCCGGCGAAGTCGTGCGTCGTGGGGCCACTCGATCATGTCGTCATCACGGGTCCATCGAGCGTGTCCGCGGGCAGCACAATCTCACTCGTGGCGTCGCCACAAGACGCCAGCAACAACCCGATCACCGGTGCAGCGATCTCGTGGACGACGAGCGACGCGACGATCGCGACGGTCGACCCGAGCGGTGTCGTGACTGGTGTCGCATCGACGGGCAATCCGGCGTCGATCACGGCGACCGCGGTCTCCAACGGCATCACGAAGTTCACGTCGGTGCCGATCACGGTGACGAATCCGGGCGGCATCAACTGGATCGACTTGAGCTCTTCGAGCGCGAGCTTCCCGGCCGGTTTCCAGGCGCAGATCTTCGCGACGGCGCGCACGGCGCAGAATGGAACGGTCATTCCAGCGAACTTCACGTTCACGTCGCTCGATCCGTCCATCGCGACGATCGCACTCGTGCAGAACACAGGAATCGTGACCGGCGTCTCCGGTTCAGCGACGCGCCCGCGGATCATGGTCACCGCGACACCGGTCGGCGGCGGGACGACCTACTCGTTCACGTCGACGCCGATCACGATCGAAGTGCCGGCACCGGCGCCGACGTCGATTTACGTCACGAACGACGAATTCGGTGATCCCACGCCGGCGACGTCGATGAATCCAAACGATCTGTTGATCGTGCGGCCGCAGTACACGCTCTCATACAACACGTCGCGCGGTACGCCGAACTGGGTATCGTACGAGCTCGACGCGCGGCAGATGGTTGCTGGCCAGGATCGCTGCAACTGCTTCACCGCCGATCCGACGCTGCCGGCGAGCGCGCAAATCTTCACGTCGGATTACACGAACGGCGGCTTCGATCGCGGCCACATGACGCGATCGGCCGATCGCACCGCGGGCAACTTCGACAACGCGTCGACGTTCTATCTCACGAACGTCGTGCCGCAACAGGCCGATCTGAATCAGGGCGTGTGGGCGCAGTTCGAGAATGCACTCGCCGATTCGGCGCGCGCCGGCCGCGCGGTGTACATCATCACCGGTCCGCTCTTCAGCCGCTCGCACGGCCTGAGCTTCATCAAGGGCGAAGGCAAGATCGCGATTCCCGACAGCACGTGGAAAATCGCGGTGATCGGACCCGATCCCGGCGGCGTGCCATTCACGAAAACCAACGTGCAATCGCTGAGCGATCTCACGAATGTCAGCGTCCTCGCGGTGAACATGCCGAACGTCGCGGGCGTCAGGAATGATCCGTGGCAGATGTATCTCACGACTGTTTCGTCGATTGAAACGGCGACGGGATACAACTTCCTGTCGCTGCTGAGCGAGGCAATGCAGTGCAAGATCGAGGTGCGGAATTGTGTCCCAGTGCCCAGCATCGCCGCCGTTGGCGGAACGACGCTCGCCGCGGGCGCACAGTTCACCGTGAATGTGAGCGGCACCGATGGCGACGGCGCGGATGGGCCGTGGCGTCTCACGATCGATTGGGGCGACGGCACCACGTTCAACTCGACGCTGCTTTCTCTCCCGACATCGACGCGCCCGCTCACACGCGGAAAGATCTGGACCGCACCGGGCACCTACACGGTGCGCCTCACCATCACCGACAAGAAGGGCGCGCAGGGCGTGTCGACCCTTGTCGTAACCGTCACACCTTAACCCGCAGAATCAGCATGCGCCGTCTTCTTCTCGCTTCAGCCATCGCCGCGACGCTGTCTGCGCCGCTCGCCGCACAGATCACCGTGGCGAGCGGCACATCGCAGAACTACTTCGGTCCGCTCGGCATCGACTCGCAAGGATTTCCCGCGTCGGCGATCGCGCAGACGTTCATGACGCCGGGCGGAGCGAACTATCTGCAGTCGTTCTCGTTCTATCTGTCCAACTCGTTCAACGGCAATCTGCTCTTCTTGCAGGCAGCGGTCTATCAGTTCGATGCCGGGGGATTCCTTGCCGGTCCGGCGCTGTTCACCAGCGCGCTGTTCAACGGCTCGGGCAACGTGAATGGCAACGACACGTTCACGTTCGGCAATCAGCTGAACATCGCGCTCTCGCCGAATGTGGTTTATGCGCTCGTCTTGTCGTCACTTCCTGGCGCCGCGCAGACGCCAGACGGATCGACGGTCCTGGCGAATCTCGCGGACGGTGACACGTATGCCGGCGGATCGCTTTTCTACGCGCTGTCGACGAACGCAGCCGATCTGTCGGCGCCCGGCGGCTTCACGTCGCTCGATGACGCGACCGATGTCGCGTTCAGCGCGTCGTTCACTCCGACGGCGACGCCGGAACCTGCGACGCTGATGCTCGTCGGCACCGGATTGGCCGGAATGGGTGGCGTGGCGGTGCGTCGCCGCCGACGACCGTCATCCCGAGCATAGCGAGGGATCTGCACCTCTGCTTCTCAAAGCGAAGTCATCGGGGCACGACCGCCAGCCGGCGGTCGTGCCCTTGGTGCGTTCGGGCCTGAGCGTACCGTTGGCGGCGGCCGTGTGCCGGTCGTTAATTACGAATAACCGGCGCCATTGATGAGGGACCTATGGAGCTCTTGGTCATTCCGATCGCCGCCCTGGTGATGTACGTGTTGGCGAGCCTTCGCGTCCTCAACCAGTACGAGCGCGGAGTGGTGTTCTTGCTCGGACGACACGTTGGTTCGCGCGGCCCAGGCTTGCTGTTCGTGCCGTTCATCTTCGCCAAGATGAAGCGCGTGTCGATGCGCGTGGTGGCGCTCGACATTCCGGCGCAGGACGTCATCACGCGCGACAACATTTCGGTGAAGGTCAACGCGGTGCTCTACTTCCGCGTGGTCGATCCGTCGCTCGCTATTCTCGAGATTCAGGATTACCTCTACGCGACCGCGCAGCTCGCGCAAACGACGCTGCTCTCCGTGCTTGGCCAGGTTGAGCTCGACGAGCTGCTCGCGGACCGGCGCAAGGTCAATGACATTCTGAAGCAGATCATCGACGAGCGCACCGACTTCTGGGGCATCGAAGTCTCCGCGGTCGAGATCAAGGATGTTCAACTTCCGGACGGAATGCGCCGCGCAATCGCGAGGCAGGCCGAAGCGGAGCGAGAACGTCGAGCGAAAGTGATCAGCGCACAGGGCGAGCTACAGGCGTCCGAGACTCTCGCTCAAGCTGCGCGCATGCTCCAGAGCGAGCCCGCCTCGCTTCAGCTGCGCTATCTGCAAACGCTCACGGAAGTCGCGGCCGAGAACAACTCGACGACGATCTTTCCGATCCCGATCGATCTGTTCAAGCCGTTCCTTACTCGAATGGGTGAAGCGGCTGCGGACACGAAGCCCGCGAGCCGACCAGTGTCGGCGCCACCGGGGATTCTCGCGCCCGTCGATCGTCCGTTGCCGAGTCCAGTTCTTGAACGAGCGGAGCACGCATTGAACACGAACAAACACGAATTGAACGAATAGAACCGCGTCATTCCGCGAAATCCGCCAGTTCCGCGTCCGAGTGTCGGTGTGGCATCCAAGGATCGAAGCGCCTAGCCACCCACAATGACTTTGGAATCGCGGAAATGCGCGGAGAAGGTCACGCGGAGCGATCCTAGAAATCTGTTCGCTCTCGCTCCGCCGTTCTTGAAAAAAAGTGACTGGTTTTTCTGTGCCGGTCCGTTCAGTGTCGTTGACCGTCCGTGATCAACTTGGTTTTCAAGGTGTTGTCTTGGCTCCAAGCTTGAGAACGAGCCAATCGGCGAGAGGGCCGAGAACATTCGGCGACACCTTGTTCGTCTTCAGCTTGTCGTAGTTGTTGAAATCGCCGCTTGGATCTTCGACGAACAGGTGATCGGTGTCGGGAATGATCTTCACCGTGACATCGCGATTGCCACCGGCGCGAATCAGCCCCGCCAACTTCTCCGCTTGATCGGCGGGTACTTGCCGATCCGTCGCACCCTGAAGAATCAGCGTTGCCGCTTTGACTTTGCGCGCCGCCGGCGCCGGATCGTACGCCATCCAAAACTTGACCCACGGAATCGTCTGCTTCGCCGGATCGAGCGATGCGCGCGCCACTCGAAGAATTGAATCGCGTTTCGCCGGCGTCAGAGTCGAATCGCGATCGAGCATGTACTTGTTCTGCGCCATGCTGATCTCCAGGCCGGACTCACCCGGCCCAGCCATGACGACGATGGCCTTGAGCTTTGGATCCGTCGACGCGACCATCGGCGCAATCGCACCGCCCTCGCTGTGTCCGACGAGAGCGAGTCGCGAACCGTCGATGTCCTTGCGCGTGCGGAGGTATGCCAATGCCGCGCGAATGTCGTTCGCGAAATCCGCCGTCGTCGCCTCGCGAGGATCTCCACCGGACGCGCCAATCCCGCGATCATCGAGTCGCAGCACCGCAATGCCGCGACGACTGAGTGTGTCCGCGACTTGGCGAAAGAGTCGAATGCCGCCGGCGAACGGGATGTACTCGTCGCGATCTTGCTGGCCTGAACCCGTGATCGTCACGACCGCTGGAACCGGCCCACGCGCATGCGTCGGCATCGTCAGCGTTCCGCCGAGGATGAGGCCTCCGGGTCCGGTGACGCGAACGTCTTCTGCCTTGTACGGCGCGCCAGGCGGCGCCGAATAGTTGGCCTTCGGCGCGATGACCGAATCGCGCAGTGCTACCACGAGACCCGCGGCGGCCTCCGGGCCGAGCCGGGCGAACTCGAGACCGGAGCCGGGAATGACGCCGCCGAGGATCCGACCGCGTGCATCGATCTTGAACCGCTGGACTTGCCGCGCGATGGTGACGGACACCGAATCGGCGGAGATCGGCCGAACGGCAACGTCGAGCGTCGCGCCACCGTTGACCGCGAAGTACGGAATGTTGGCGACGCCGCCCGTGAGTCGCGCGCGTCGCGTGAACACCTCTGTGAGCGCGAGCGCGTTGTTGAACATCGGGATCGCTCCGCCTTGCGTTCCAATGCGATGCACGCCGGTCGACGTTTCCGCGATCGCGGAATCGCCCTTCATCATGATTCGAACCTGCGACGGCGGCGCGGCGCTGCCGGCGGGTACTATGCCCAGCGTCAACGATCGCACGGTTTCGTCGGGTCCAAGCAGCGCGAGATAATCGATGCGCGGCTGTCCTTTGATTTGCACGCTTCCCTTGAGCGTGTCCGCCGTTCGAATGAATCGATCGGTGACGACTGTATCGTCTCCGCGACGAATGATGAGGGCGCCTCGATCGGCTGCCTCTTGGGCTCTGAGATGAGGAGCGAGCGCGGCGACCGCGGCGAAAATGAGAGACGTGCGCATATGTGGGAGGAAAGGCCGATTGTAAGTAAGTGCAGGTCCCTCGCTTTCGCTCCGGATGACATCCTAGATGTCGCGAGACCGGCGCTCGCCAATGAGCTTGGCTCGTCTTGTGCCTGATTAGGGGGGCATGGAGCCGCCCGCCGACCAGGAGCCAACCGACGCGAGCCTGCCCCTGCCACGACGGGATCGTCGTGGAATACTGCGGCCATATCGCGAGCGGGTGAGTCGGCGCATCGATCGGCTGCAGGCCCGTGCGCGCGAGCTTGGCCCCGGGCTCATCACCGGGGCGGCGGACGACGACCCATCCGGCATCGCCACCTACTCGCAAGCGGGAGCGGCATTCGGATATTCGACGCTCTGGATCGCGGTCATCACGCTACCCCTCATGGCGGCCGTTCAGCTCATGTGCGCTCGCATCGGGATCGTCACGCGCGGCGGGCTCGCGAATGTGCTGCGTGGACACTATCCGCGCTGGGTCCTATGGGGCGCGTGCGCACTCCTCGTGGTCGGCAACACCGTGAATATCGCTGCCGACCTCGGCGGCATGGCCGCGGCAGCGCAGCTGCTCACCGGACTTCCAGCGAGTTGGTTCGTTCCGGCGTTCACTGCGCTCATCATGGGTCTGTTGGTATTTGCGTCATACGAGAAGATGACGCGTGTGCTCAAGTGGCTGTCGCTCGCCCTCTTCAGCTACGTCTTCGCCGCCGTGTTCGCGAGACCGAACGTCGTCGCCGCCTTGCGAGGCACGTTTACTCCGCGCCTCGAATGGAATAAAGACTATCTGCTCATGCTGGTCGCAATCCTCGGAACGACGATCTCGCCGTATCTGTTTTTCTGGCAGACGTCGCAGAATGCGGAGCAGGACGCGCACTGGCGCGGACATGTGAAGAGAACGGAACGGGCGCAGCGGGCGGTGCAACGCGAGCTTCGAGCGGCCGCGCGCGACGTGAACACCGGGATGCTGTTCTCGAACGCTATCATGTTCTTCATCATCCTGACCGCGGCCGCCACGCTCTATCGAGCCGGCCTGCACGAGGTCGCGACCGCCGAGCAGGCCGCCGAAGCGCTCCGGCCGCTCGCCGGACGATGGGCATCGCTCCTGTTCTCCGCGGGAATCGTAGGTACGGGGATGCTCGCGGTTCCCGTGCTGGCCGGGTCGGCGGCGTATGCGGTGGCGGGAGCCGCCTCCTGGCGGGCGGGTATGGATGAAAACGTCCACACCGCGAAGCATTTCTATGGTGTCATGGCCGTCGCCATGGCGGTTGGGACGACGCTCAGCGTGGCACACGCGAAGCCGATCCAACTCCTCATCTGGGCGGCGGTGATCAATGGCCTGCTCGCGCCGCCCCTGATCCTCCTCATTCTCGCGGTGACGAATAATCCGGCGATCATGGGACCGCACCGGAACGGCCGCACGATGAACTACCTGGGCGGGATTGCGGGGGTTCTGATGACCGGGGCTGCCGCGGCACTCGTCTGGTCCTGGATCGCGTTCTAGGTCATCCCGAGCGAAGCGAGGGATCTGCACTTCCGGCGTTGGGACGTGCAGATCCCTCGCTTCGCTCGGGATGACTGAGCGACCCCCTTGCCCGCACACCACCCCGCGGGCCAATCTCCTATGGAACGCAAATTCTCCCAAGGAGATGCATTTGATTCGGAAGGCTCGCTCCACCGCTCCGGGCGCGTATCCTCGCCTGACGCAGCCGCTCGTCCGCGACAACGGCGTCCTCCGTCCCGCCAGTTGGGATGAGGCTCTCGATCGCGCGGCCGATGGGTTCCGACGCAATTTGGCGCAACACGGCCGAACGACGACCGGAATCTTCAGCTGCTCGAAGTCCACCAATGAGGTGAACTTCCTCGCGTCGAAGTTTGCACGAGCGGTGTTCGGGAACAACAACGTCGATAGCTGTAATAGGACCTGACACGCTCCCTCAGTCGTCGGTCTGACGACAATCCTGGGAGCGGGCGGCTCGACGAGCTCATATGAGGAAGCGGAACATACGGACTTCGTCTTCCTCTGGGGTTCGAACGCCCGTGAGGCTCACCCGATCTGGTTCCACCATCTATTGAAGGGGATCCAGAACGGAGCGCAGCTATACGTCGTGGATCCGCGGCGGACGACGTCCGCCGCGTGGGCCGACGTTTGGCTTGGACTCAACGTGGGGACGGATATCGCGCTCTCGAACGCGATGGCCCGTGAGATCATACACGCCGGGCTGACGCACGACGCCTTTATCGAACGAGGCACGACCGGCTTCGATGCATATCGCGCCGCCGTCGAGCCGTACACGCTCGAGTTCGCGGAGCGCGTGACCGGCGTGCCCGCCGACGTCATTCGCGATGCGGCGCACCGATACGCGAAAGCCGACAAGGCGATGATCTGCTGGACGCTCGGCATCACCGAGCATCACAACGCCGTCGACAACGTCGTGTCGTTGATCAATCTCGCGTTGCTCACCGGTCACGTTGGGCGATACGGTTGCGGGTGCAACCCGATGCGCGGGCAGAACAACGTGCAAGGCGGCGGCGACATGGGCGCGCTGCCGAACAAGCTTCCGGGCTTCCAGGACGTCGAAAATCCTGAGCATCGCGCGAAGTACGAGCGTGCCTGGGGACGTGACATCATCCCGAAGGAAGGCTGGCACTTGAGCGAGATGATGCACGCCATGAGCACGAAGGAGCTCACGGCGCTGTATGTGATCGGCGAGAACCCTGCGCAGTCCGATGCCGACATGCACCACATCGTCGAGCTGCTCGAAGGACTCGACCATCTCGTCGTGCAAGAGATTTTTCTCACGAAGACGGCGCAGTTGGCCGACGTCGTGCTTCCCGCAGCTGCAACGTGGGCCGAAGGCGAAGGCACGGTGACCAACAGTGAGCGGCGTGTGCAACGGTGTCGCAAAGCTGTTGATCCGCCGGGCGAAGCGCGCGACGAGATCTGGATCATGTGCGAGCTCGCTCGCCGACTTGGCCGCGATTGGGGTCATCCGACCGCCGAAGATGTGTGGAACGAGCTCCGCTCACTCGCGCCGCAGCTCGCAGGTATGAGCTACGAACGACTCGAGAAGCTCGGTGGACTTCAGTGGCCCTGTCCTGACGAGAATCATCCGGGAACGCAGTTCCTGCATGCTCGACTGTGGGACGACGATCCGTCCAAGCGCGGCCGGCTCGCGCCGTTCTCCGTCGTGCATCACGAAGGTCCGGTCGAGATGCCGGACGACGACTATCCGTTCGTGCTCACGACGGGCCGTCGGCTCGAGTCGTACAACACCGGCGTGCAGACTGGCGGCTACAGGTCGCCGCTGCACCGCGGTGAATCGCTCGACATCTCCCCCGAAGACGCCGCGCGACTCGGCGTCGACACGGGTGATATCGTGCAAGTCACGTCTCGGCGCGGCAGCATCGAGGCGCCGGTGTTCATCGATCGCGCACTTCGTGCGGGCGTCGTCTTCATGACGCTCCATTTCCCCGACGACGTCGCGACCAACCTCCTCACGATCAACGCGACGGATCCGCGATCGGGCACGGCCGAGTTCAAGGCGTGTGCGGTACGCGTCGATCCGGTGCGCCAAGTACGAGCGCGCGGCGACCGGTTCACGGAACCCTATGCCGCCGCTGGAGACGACTGATGGATCTACGCCTGCGGCACGCCGCGCCAACTGATGAAGAGCGTGCTGCGGTCGACGGACTGTTGGGCGCGCCGACGTCGGCGTGGGATGGCGGCGAACGTGGTGATCTCCGCGACGCGCACACGGCGCTAGGCGGACGCGAAGCACGTGAGCAGCGACATCTGCTTCTTCCCGCGCTTCGCGCACTGCAATCGCGCGTCGGTTGGATCAGCGAGACGGGTCTCGAGTACGTGTGTCTCCGGCTCAACGTGCCGCCGGCCGACGCGTGGGGCGTCGCGACCTTCTACGCGCTCCTTTCGACGACGCCGCGTCCGGCGCGCGTGCTGCACGTCTGCGACGACGTCGCGTGCCGAGCGAAAGGGGCAGCTGGTCTCTGCGAGCGACTCGAGCAGGACGTTGGTCCGGCACATTCGCACGGTCCGGGCGGCGATCACGTGGAGGTCGACCCGCACGGTGCGGTCTGGATGCGATCGCCCTGTTTAGGGTTCTGTGATCACGCGCCCGCGGCCTTTCTGCAGCAGGCTGGCGCCGCGCCACACGAAGAGCTCATCGGAGGCGTCACGCCGCAATCGGCGATCGAGGTGATGCGCAATCGGCGTCCGTCGAAGGGCGTGATGGCGCCACGCAGCGGCACGAGCGAGGGCCCGGTCCTGCTCAAGCGAATCGGCGTCGTGGATCCGGCGTCCATCGCCGAGTATCAGGCGAGCGGGGGGTTCGACGCGCTGCGGAAAGCGTTCGACATTGGCCCGGAGGCCGTGATTCGCGAGGTGATCGACTCGAAGCTGATGGGTCGCGGCGGCGCCGCGTTTCCAACGGGTCGCAAGTGGGACGCGGTGTCGAAGCAGGCCGCGCGTCCGCACTACCTCATCTGCAACGCCGACGAGTCGGAGCCGGGCACCTTCAAAGATCGCGTGCTGATGGTCGGCGATCCGTTCGCGCTCGTCGAAGCGATGACGATCGCGGCGTTCGCTACGGGTTGCGAGCGTGGATTCGTTTACGTGCGCGGCGAGTATCCGCTGTCCGCCGAACGCGTGCAGGACGCAATCGACGAATCGCGAGCGCACGGCTTCCTCGGCTCCAACATCCTCAATCGCGGTTTTTCATTCGACATCGAGATCCGTCGTGGCGCCGGCGCGTACATCTGCGGTGAAGAGACGGCGATCTTCAACTCGATCGAGGGCTATCGCGGCGAACCTCGCAACAAGCCGCCGTTCCCCGTTCAAGCTGGATTGTTTGGCTTGCCGACGGTGGTCAACAACGTCGAAACGCTGGCCAACATTCCGTCGATCATTTTGGGCGGCGGTGCGGCGTTCGCGCGAATCGGCACCGAACAGTCGACGGGGACGAAGCTGTTCTGCCTGAGCGGCAACGTCGCACGGCCCGGTGTCTACGAGGTGCCGTTTGGGAAAACGCTGCGCGACCTGCTCGACCTTGCGGGCGGAGTGCCGAACGGACAATCACTTCAGGCCGTGCTGCTCGGCGGCGCTGCCGGCATCTTCGTCGGCCCTGACGAGCTCGACATGCCGTTGACGTTCGAAGGCGCTCGGGCAGCCAAGGCGACGCTTGGTTCGGGCGTCATCGTGGCGTTCGACGATACCGTGGACATGCGGCAGATCCTGCTACGGATCGCGGCGTTCTTTCGAGACGAGTCGTGTGGCCAGTGCGTCCCATGCCGAGTCGGGACGGTCCGCCAAGAAGAAGCGCTGTACCGGATCGCCAGCGGCCGCACGTTGGGCGCCGTATCACAGGAGATCGCGCTGTTGGACGAAGTTGGTCTGGCGATGAAAGACGCATCGATCTGCGGATTGGGGCAGACCGCTTATTCGGCGATCGAGTCCGCGATTCATCGAGTTGGATTAGTACGAGGTTGAGTTGTTCCCGTAGTCACGAAAAAGAAGATTCTGTTGTTCTCCGCGCCCATCCGCGCAATCCGCTGAATCCGCGAATCAGTCTCATCGAACTGTCGAGGCGCGCTGCAGGGCAGATTGCGAGCGAGTTTTGAGCAGTTATGCAGTGCACTGTCTGTTGGGGTTCGATGACTTTGCAATCGCGGATCGCCGCGGATTGGGCGGATTTCGCGGATAACTACGGGAAGTGATTTTGAATAACGACGGCGTAGGTCGAGGTTGATAGCGTGTTGATCGAATTCTCAATGTTGGGGAGTCTAAGTCTTTGACCGCACCGCTCGTACAGCTTCAACGACCCACCATCGCCACCGATGCGGCGAAGCGGCGATCCACTCGCCAGGTGTCGCTCACGATCGACGGCCAGAAAGTGTCGGTGCGTGAAGGCACGACCATTCTCGCTGCCTGTCGCGAGCTCGGGACCGAGATTCCGACGCTTTGCTTTCTCGACACGCTGCATCCGGTGAATGTGTGCCGCATTTGCGTCGTGGAGCTCGAGGGGGCGCGCGTGCTCGCGCCGGCCTGCTCGCGCGCGGTCGAAGACGGCATGGTCGTTCGGACCAACTCCGAACGCGTGAAGCACAGCCGGAAGCTCGTGCTCGAGATGCTCGCTTCGTCCGTCGATCTGTCGACCACGCCGGACGTCGCGCGGTGGATCGATGAGTACGGCGCCCAACCTGAGCGGTTCGGTCCGCCGGCGCCACCGGCACCGGCGGGTTCACGCGACGCCGCGATTCCCGGCCATCATCACGAGCCTGATCCTGCGTACGCCGCGACGGTCGCAGAGCCGGCGAAGCTCGACAACGATCTCTACGTGCGCGACTACGCGAAGTGCATTCTCTGCTACAAGTGCGTCGAGGCGTGCGGACCAGATCACCAGAATACGTTCGCGATTGCCGTGGCCGGGCGCGGCTTCGACGCGCACATCTCCACCGAATTCGCTGTTCCACTGCCTGAATCGGCCTGCGTCTATTGCGGCAACTGCATCGCGGTCTGCCCGACCGGCGCGCTGATGGCGAAGACCGAATTCGACAAGCGCGCGGAGGGCACCTGGGACGAGTCTCGTATGACGGAGACGGACACGATTTGTCCGTACTGCGGCGTCGGATGTACGCTGCGCCTGCACGTCGCCGAGGGCGAGATCGTGAAAGCAACGTCGCCGTTCGAGAACTCGATCACGCAAGGCAACCTCTGTATCAAAGGCCGCTTCGGTTGGCGATTCGTGCAACCGCGCGAAACGAACGGCGCGCACCGCAATGGGCACGACTAGCCACGCCCTCTTCGCGCTCGGCTACACCGAACCGACGTCCCAGACTCCGATGTTCCAGTTTTCGGAGCGAGACACCGGCACCGGGTTCGTCACCGTCGCGGAAGAAGTTCCGATCGCGTTGGTGTACAATGGTCGGCCGCACGTCGTGCTCATGGGCACACCGGCCGACCTCGAGGATCTCGCAGTCGGATTCAGTCTCACGGAGGAAATCGTCGCGACTCCGGACGACGTCGAGCGTATCGACATCGTGAAGGCCAGTCACGGCATCGAGCTGCAGATCCAAATCGGAGCGGAGGACGCCGAGCGGCTCGAGATGCGCACCCGCTCGTTGGTCGCGCGTACGAGCTGCGGCCTGTGCGGGATCGAAACGATCAAAGACGTTCTGCGCGTGCCAGAAAAGGTCGCACACACGCTCGATATCTCGCGTAGCGCGATGTATCTCGCGGGGCACGAGCTGTCGAAGCGCCAGACCTTGAACAACCAGACGAGCACCGTCCACGCAGCCGGATGGTCGAACGCGTTCGGCGAGATTCTCATCGTGCGCGAGGATGTCGGTCGCCACAACGCGCTCGACAAAGTGCTCGGCGCCATGGCGCGCAGCGGTGTGGCGTCGAACGCGGGATTCATCGTCGTGACGAGCCGCGCGAGCTACGAGATGGTGCAGAAGGTCGCGATCCGCGGGGTGGAGCTCATCGCCGCGATCTCGCGACCAACTGGCCTCGCGATCCGCTTCGCGCTCGATGCGGGCGTCACGCTCGTCGGGTTGCTGCGCGGCACGAGTGCGAACGTCTACACCGGTCCACAACGAATTACTTAGACCTTTGTCATCCCGAGCCAAAGGCGAGGGATCTGCACTTTCTGGTTCACCACGTCTTTCCCCAGGAGCCTGTCGTGACCACTGCCGTCGTTCCGTCGGATATCGAGATTGCTCAACGCGTGAAGATGCGTCCCATCGAGGACGTGGCCGCCGAGCTTGGACTCGAGCGCGACGAGCTCGATCTGTATGGGAAGTACAAGGCGAAGATTCCACTCGACGTCGCGCAGCGTGCCGTTCGCGGACGCCTGGTCGTCGTCACCGCCACGAATCCGACACCGGCCGGCGAAGGCAAGAGCACCGTGTCGGTCGGCCTCGCGCAGGCGCTCAGGCGCATGGGCCACAAGGTCGCGCTCTGCATTCGCGAGCCAAGCCTCGGTCCAGTGTTTGGCGTGAAAGGCGGCGCCGCTGGTGGCGGCTACGCGCAGGTCGTTCCGATGGACGACATCAACCTGCACTTCACCGGCGACTTTCACGCGATCTCGAGCGCGCACGCGTTGCTCGCGGCGCTGCTCGACAATCATCTGCAGCAAGGCAATGCGTTGGGGATCGATCCACGGCGCATCACCTGGCCGCGCACGATCGACATGAACGATCGCGCGCTGCGCAACGTGATCGTTGGTTTGGGCGGCGTCGGCGACGGCATCCCGCGTGAAGAGCATTTCGTCATCATTCCCGCAAGCGAGGTGATGGCCATCGTCGCGCTTGCGACGAGCCCGCAAGATCTCGAAGAGCGACTCGCGCGCATCATCGTCGGATCGACCGCCGGCGCGAACAAACGCCCCGTCACCGCGGGCGAGCTGCGCGCCACCGGCGCGATGGCGCTTCTATTGAAGGATGCTATTCGTCCAAACCTCGTGCAGACGCTCGAAGGCGGACCGGCCTTCGTGCATGCCGGTCCGTTCGGCAACATCGCACACGGCTGCAACAGCATTCTCGCGACGCGCTCGGCGCTCGCACTCGCTGATATCGTCGTCACCGAAGCAGGGTTCGGCTCCGACCTTGGCGTCGAGAAGTTTTTCGACATCAAGTGCCGTGCGGGAGGCCTCAATCCTGAGGCGGCAGTGGTCGTCGCGACGGTGCGATCGCTCAAGATGCACGGCGGCGCGGACAAGAAGAATCTTGGCGCTGAGAATCTCGACGCGCTCAAGCGCGGTTTGCCGAATCTCGAGAAGCACATCGAGAACGTGAAGCATTTCGGCGTGCCGAGTGTCGTCGCGTTGAACCGTCGCACGAGCGACACCGACGCCGAGCTCGCGGCCGTCATCGAAGCGTGCGAGAAGCTCGGCGTTCCGCTGGCGCTCACGGAAGTCTGGGAGAAGGGCGGGGAAGGCGGCGAAGCACTCGGCGGCGAAGTGCTTCAGCTGCTCAACAGCAAGCGCGCCGAGTTTCGTCCGCTGTATCCGACGAACCTGCCGATCAAGGAGAAGATCGACATCATCGTCCGCCAGATCTATGGCGGCGACGGCGCCGACTATTCGCCGGAAGCGGATCGCGCGATCACATATCTCGAATCGATTGGCCTCGGCAACACGCCGGTGTGCATGGCGAAGACGCAGTACTCGCTCACCGACGACGCGACGAAGCTCGGTCGTCCGCGCGGTTTCAGAATCTCGGTCAACGAAGTGCGTCCGTCCGCGGGTGCAGGCTTCGTCGTGGCGCAATGCGGCGACATCATGACGATGCCTGGATTGCCGAAAGAGCCGGCGGCGGAGCGGATGGCGCGCTTGCCGAGCGGAGAGATCGTCGGGCTCTTCTAGACGAGTCATCCGCTAGTCATCCTCCCGCGCTTGGCGCGGGAGGATCTACTTTCCTTAATCCGAAGCTTCCCACGCGGCCGCGACAGCAGACGCGACGCCGTCGTGGGATGACCGACAAGCTCGGCACCGAAGATGCTCTTGAGAGCGCCGTCATCCGCACGGCGACGTTGTCGCGCGGCCGAGTCCGACGACAAGAGAGAGTATCGTGAAGCTCCGAGACGCATGCGGCCCGCGCCGATGTGCGGTCGCCCTCATCATTCTGGTGCTCAGTGGTGTGGCTCCCGCCGCACTTCGCGCGCAGGCGCCGGATACGGCGGCGCGCAAAATCACGCTTGCTGACGCGATTGGCGCGGCGCAGCGTAACTCCGCACAAGCCGTCCAAGCACATGGTCAGATTCAGTCCGCGATCACCGACGAGCGTGTAGGCTATTCCGCATTTTTGCCGACGCTCAGCGTTGGCGTGAACAGCGCATTTGCCAATCAGGGCGGTGGTCAGAACCAGACGGTGTTGACGAACGCCAGTGGCAATCAAGTCGTCACCAACGCCGGCCAGAGAAACAACACATCATTTGCGTCGACGGGCAGCGTGTCGCTGTCCTACACCGTGTTCGACGGCGGCTCGCGCATCTACGATCTTCGGGCCGCTCGCGCGTCGCTCGGCGCGGCGGAGGCAGGCAGCGCCGCGCAGACGTTCTCGATCGCGTTCACGGTGACGCAGGCCTTCTACAAGGCGCTGTCCGCGCGTGAAGAGCTTGCGGCGGGAAAGACGCAGCTCTCACTGGCCGATTCGGCGCAGCGAATCGCGAATCTTCAGCTTCGCGCGCGAACCGCGATCGTCTCTGATTCGCTGCGCGCATCGATTCAGGTGGCGACGGCGCGAGTGGCGATCGCCACTGCGCTCAACGACCTCGCATCGGCGAATGCGACGCTCTCGCGTCTCACTGTGTCGCCGCTCATGGTGACGGCGGACCCCGCCGATACCGTCGTGTCATTCACACCCCTGCCGGACACAGCGGTGCTCCGTCAGCTCGCCGATACGAGTCCAGCTGTGAAGCAGGCCGTTGCGCAGATGTCGGCGACGGTCGCGCAGGAGAAATCGGCGCGCGCCGCTCGATTGCCTCAGGTCGGCGCGACGTACTCGTTCACCGGCAATGGCCAAAATGCGTTTCTTGGGGTAGGACAACCGTACACCTACGGCAATCGCCTGAGTCTGGCGGTATCGCTCCCCGTCTTGGACCAGTACCAGCGCCAGGCCGCGGTCGAGCGCGCGCAGGTGACCACGGCGAACGCCAGTGCGATCGCCCGCGACACGAAGCTCGCCACCCACGAGAGCCTGTCGCTGGCCGTCGGGGCGCTGGAGTTGGCGCGCAGTCGAATGATCGAGCAGACGGCGTCGCTGAGAGCCGCGCAGGAAGACCTTCGCGTTCAGCTCGATCGATACCGGTTGCAGGAGGCTACGATCATCGACGTGTTGACGTCTCAGAATGAGCTCGCTCAGGCGCAGTCGGCGCTGATTCAAGCGCGATTCGACTATCGCGTCGCGCGCGCACAGATCGAGTCGATCATCGGGAGGCCGTTGCGATGAGGGTGACATCCCTTCGGTCGCTTGCGCTCCCTCGAGGGCAGGCGAGGCTTCGCGTGATGGCTGTATCGGTTGTTGCAATCGCCGGTGCGTCCATCACGCAAGCGTGTCACAAGGAGTCGGCGAAGTTTTTCATCGACACCGCGACGGTCGCGCGCCAGTCACTCACGGTCACCGTGTCCGGCACGGGCACCATCGAGCCGGCGGAAGTCGTGCAGGTCAAGTCCAAGGCGTCCGGTCAGATCGTGAAGATGCCCGTGCAGATGGGAACGAACGTGAAGCCGGGCGACCTCATCGCCGAAATCGATCCGCGCGATCCACAGAGCCGCTACAACCAGGCGGTCGCGGCGCTCAACGCCGCGAAGGCCAACCTCGCCGTGACGAAGGCCGCGCTCGATCGCGCGAACCAACTCTACAATGAGCGCGCGCTGACGGCTCCTGATCACGAGCAGGCGGTCGTGGCGTACGCAAATGCTCAATCCGGCGTCGCGACGGCACAAACGAATCTCGAAGTGGCTCAGGTCGACTTGGCGGACGTGACGATTCGCGCGCCGTCAGCGGGCACGATCATCGACAAGCAAGTCGCCGAGGGGCAGGTGATCGCGTCGGCGACGAACAGCGTGAGTGGCGGCACGACGCTCGTCACGCTCGCGAACTTGCAAAACATCATCGACAGCGCGCTCGTCACCGAGACGGACGTCGCAAAGGTGGCCGTTGGACAAAAGGTGTCGGTCACCGCGGACGCGTATCCGAACCGCACGTTCAACGGCATCGTCGACAACGTGTCGCCACAGGCCGTCACGATTCAAAGCGTCACGATGTTCCCCGTGATCATCCGGATGGACAACAGCTCGGGACTGCTCAAGCCCGGCATGAACACCGACGTCTCGATCCTGGTTGAAGAGCGCACGAATGCGCTCGTCATTCCCAACGACGCGATCGGCACACCGCAGGACATCGCACAGGCGGTCGTCGCGTTGGGAGGGGATCAAAAAGCGCTGACCCAATTGGGCTCTCGCGGCTCTGGTCGCGGCGGAGGAGGAGGTGGTCGACGCAACGCGGACACGAGCGCCGCACGACGAGTAGGCGCAACGAAGGGCGGAACACACGCCGACAGTGCGGGTGGCGCCGTCGTTACGTCGGGCACGCCATCGGCAACGACGCCGACGAGCCCGGGGCATCCTGGCCTCGTGCTCGTGGCGCAGAACGGCACGTGGGAACCGCGCCGCGTCATGCTCGGCATCGGGAACTACGACGCCACTGAAGTCGTGTCCGGACTCTCAGAGGGCGATCGCGTCGCACTCGTCGCCGAGATCCGCGTGCAGGCCGCACGTGATTCGTCGCTCAGTCGAATCCAGAGTCGCGGCGGATTGCCTGGCATCGGAGGCGGTGGCAATCGTGGTGGCGGCGGCGGTGCTCGAGGCGGCGGCGGTGCTCGAGGCGGTGGCGGCGGTCGAGGCGGCTGATGCGATTTCCAGGCATGGGGCGCACCCTGTTGATCCGGGAAACGCTGGCCGTCTCGCTGGGTGCTCTACGGGTGAACAAGCTCCGCTCACTGTTGACGATGCTCGGCATCGTCATCGGCGTGGCGGCGGTGATCGCGATGGTCGCGCTCGGCCGCGGCGCGCAGAACTCGGTCAACGACCGAATTGCCGCGCTCGGAACCACGCTCCTGACGGTAAACCCCGGTCAAGTGACGACGCGGGGCATCGCGTCAGCGACGGATCGCGCAAAGCTCACGACCGACGACGCTGATGCTTTGGCGCGTGACGGACGCTATATCGCGGCCGTCGAGCCGGAGATGTCGCGATCACTGCAAGTGCAGTTCGGCGGCTCGAACGCGAACACGACGGTGCTGGGCACGACGCCAAACTATCTGGACGTGCGCAAGTACACGCTCGCCGCCGGCACGATGTTCACCCAGAACGACGATGATGCGCGCTCGCGCGTCGCCGTGCTGGGTCAGACGGTGCTCGCGAACCTCGGTGTGGGCAACGACATCGTGGGGCAGGAGGTGCGCATCAACAGCATGCCGTTCAAAGTGATCGGCACGCTCGCGAGCAAGGGCAGCGGCGGGGGCTTTGGAGACCCTGATGACGAAGTGCTGATTCCGATCAGCACGGCGCGCTTTCGCGTCTTTACCACGAAGGAGCTGCGTACGATCGGCGTGCTCGCGCCGTCGGAGAGCCTCATCACGCGTTCGATGGTCGACATCGATCGGATTTTGCGGCGCTCGCATCACATCGCGCCAGGCGGCGCGCCCGATTTTCAGGTGCGAAATCAGGCCGACTTCCTCAACACGTTCGCGGCAACGACTCAGGCGTTCACGATGCTGCTCGCGGGCATCGCCGCCGTCAGCCTCATCGTCGGTGGCATCGGCATCATGAACATCATGCTGGTGTCCGTGACCGAACGGACACGCGAGATCGGTGTGCGCAAGGCCCTGGGCGCGACGCGGCGCAACATCCTTTTGCAATTCCTCATCGAATCGGTCGTGCTTTCTCTGCTCGGCGGATTGATCGGCGTTTCGATCGGCGCGGGAAGCGCGATCCTGTTTCGTTTGCTGTTGAGCTGGAACACCGCGGTGTCGGGGTCGTCGATTCTGCTTGCGTTCGGCTTCTCCGCGCTCGTCGGCGTCGCATTCGGCGTCTGGCCGGCCCGCCGGGCTGCTTCGCTCGATCCGATCGTCTCCCTCCGCTACGAGTAGCATCCTCGTAAGCGCGAGGCGCTTTCTTCGCATCTCACAATGAGATGTGTGCTCGCGGCCGGCCTCGCGCCGGTCGGCGAGTGTCACCGCGAGGGGGCAGCTGTCCCAGAAACGGACGATCGCATTCAGCGCGGAATCGGAGCCGCGTAGAAACCAACGCTTTCGATTCTCGTTGTGTCAAAGGACGTGGTCCCTCGCAGGGACCCTTTTGCGCTTTCCAGTGTTCTTCATCGTTTGCTAATCCGATCGTAATGGCGATCGGGTAATTGCTCGACTAGGGTCCAGTGCGACGACGCTGGGGTCCGTCGCGACCGGCCACCAACCCGTTAGAGGGCCTCTAGATGCAACAGCTTCGCAAGCGCTGGCTTCCGCTGCTCATCGTCGCCATTCTCGTCGGCGGCACGGCCTGGTACAAATGGCCCGCGAGCGCCTCGGCGGCCGAAGCCTCGATCACTGCGCCGGTCAAACAGGGGACATTCAAGGTGGTCGTGACGACCACCGGCGAGCTCCGGGCGCGCAAGTTCGTGCAGGTCCAAGGGCCCAGTACGCAAGCCGCGCAGGTCTATCAGTCGAAGATCACGTGGCTGATCCCCGAAGGCACGATCGTCAAAGAGGGCGACAAGATCGCCGAGCTCGACCGTTCGCCGGCCGCCACTCGCATGGCCTCGGTGAACACCGACTTCCAGAAGGCTCAGGCGGAGTTCACGAATGTCTCGCTCGATTCGGCGCTCAACCTCGCGCAGGCTCGCGAGGACGTCCGGACCGCCGAGTACGGGCTCGAGGAAAAGAAGTTGGCCAAGGAACAGGCGGCCTACGAAGCACCCACGATCAAGCGCCAGGCTGAGATCGACCTGGAGAAGGCGCAGCGCGCGCTCGATCAGGCAAAGCTGAACCTCACCACAAAGACGAAGCAGGCGGCCGCGAAGGTGTCCGTCGCCGCGGCGGACCTGGCACGCCAGCAGAATAATCTCAAGATGGTGCAGGACGCCGTCGCCGGATTCACGATCAATGCGCCGTCGCCCGGCATGGTCATCTACGTCCGCGAATGGAACGGCAAGAAAAAGGGCGTCGGCTCGCAGTGGTATACGTTTGATCCCACGGTCGCGACGCTTCCCGACCTCACGCAGATGGAATCGCAGACGTACGTCAACGAAGTCGACGTCCGTAAGCTCTCGGTTGGACAGAAGGTCGCGATCTCGCTCGACTCGGACCCGACCAAGAAGCTCAACGGGACCGTGACCGCGGTGGCGAACGTCGGCGAGCAGCGGCCAAACCAGGACTCCAAGGTTTTCGAGGTGAAGATCGAGGTCTCCAAGGCTGACACGACGCTTCGTCCTGGGATGACGACCTCGAATGCCATCGAAGTCGCGTCGATGTCGAACGTGCTGTCCATTCCGCTCGAGGCCGTGACGTCGGAGGGCGGGTACTCCTACGTCTTCAAGAAGAACGGGCACAGCATCGTGCGGCAGATGATCGAGGCCGGCGCGATGAACGACAATGAGATCGTCGTGATTAGAGGTCTCTCGAAGGACGACCACGTTCTGCTGACGCCGCCCCCGGACAAGGCGACACTCAAGACCGAGATCATTCCCGGTCTGCAGCCGGTGACGCCGGGAACCAGCGGCGACACGGCGAAGGGAGTGACACTTCCCGCGAAGCCGGGCTCGACGGCCGGCGACAAAGCAGAGCCGAAGACGGCAGCGCCATCACCCAAGACCGACAAGCCCGCACCTCCACCAACGCCAACTCCGGCGGCAACGGCGAAGAAGGGCTGACCATGGCCACGCTGGCTGTGGAAGCCGGCGCGCGACCTCCCTCGCGCGTCCAGGTCCTCTTCGCGCACATCGCGTTCAGCACGCGCACGGCGGCTGAAGCGGTAAGTCACAACAAGCTGCGCGCAGGCCTCACGTCGCTCGGAATCCTCTTCGGCGTCGCGTCGGTCATCGCGATGCTGGCCATCGGCAGCGGCGCCGAGCAGGAGATCCTGGAGCAGATGAAGCTCCTGGGCGCCAACAACATCGTCATCACGCCGATCGTCGAGCAGACGGAAGGGAAAGTCGATTCCGATCCGAACGCGAAGAAGACGTCGAAGCGATTCACGCCGGGTCTGTCGTACCTGGACGCCGAGGCGATCAGATCGACACTCGCCGACGTGCGGCGCACCAGCAGCGAGGTCGTCGTCAACAGCGTCATCACGCGCGAAGGGCATCATCGATCCGGCAAGATCGTCGGCGTCGATTCCAGCTACTTCGACGTCATGAATCTCAGACTCTACGAAGGCGGGCCGTTCGCGATTCGCCATTACGCGCAGGCGGCGCCGGTCGCGATCATCGGCCAAGGCGTGAAGTCGCGCTTTTTCACCACCGAAAGCCCGATCGGCAAGCCGATCAAAGTCGGCAACGAGTGGCTCACCGTCGTCGGCGTGCTCGAGGATCGCAAAGTCTCGGCGCAGACCGCGCAGCAGCTAGGCATTCGCGACGCGAACATGGACGTCTACGTGCCGCTGCCTACGATGTTGCTCCGCTACCGAAATCGCGCCGAGGTGACCCAGCAGGAGATGGAGCTCGCCGCGCGCGACGCGAACAGCGGCGGCAACAACGACTCGACGGAAACCGACGAGCAGCGCGCCGAGAAGCGCAACTATCACCAGCTCGACAAGGTGATCGTTCAGGTCGACAAGTCGGAGATGGTCACGGCGGTGTCGAACGTGGTGCTGCGCATGTTGCAGCGGCGGCACAACGACGTGATCGACTTCGAGATCAAGGTGCCCGAAGAGCTGCTCAAGCAGCAGCAGCGCACGAAAACCATCTTCAACATCGTGCTCGGAGCGATCGCGTCGATCTCGCTCGTCGTCGGCGGCATCGGGATCATGAACATCATGCTCGCGTCGATCCTCGAGCGCATCAAAGAGATCGGCGTGCGCCGCGCGGTGGGAGCCACCCAGGGCGATGTGCGCGCGCAATTCCTGAGCGAAGCCGTGATGATCAGCCTCGCGGGCGGTATCGCGGGTATCATTGCCGGCGGTCTGGGCGCCATCGGCATCGAACGGATCGCGAACATTCATACGATCGTTTCGCCGATGTCGGTCGCCGTCGCGTTCGGCGTCTCGGTAGCTGTCGGCCTGGTATTCGGTATCGTGCCGGCGACGAAGGCGGCCAAGCAGGATCCGATCGTCTGTCTGCGCTACGAATAGTCTCGACCACCCTCAATCGCAGGTCGCATGCGCTTCGCTCTCCTGGCCGTACTGGCTCCGCTTGCGCTGTCGGCGCAACAGCCGAAGGCGCTGTCGCTCGAAGACGCCATCACGATGGCGCAGCATCAGGGCCCCTTGGCGCAGGTGGCGCGCAGCACGCGCGACGCCGCTCGCTCTCGCGATCACGCGTTCAACGCCCGGCTGCTCCCGCAGGTGATGCTGGCCGGCAACGCGGCGAATCTGAATCGTGGCATCAATCCGATCACGCTCAACGACGGCTCGACGAAGTTCGTCTCTCAGGCGCAGAACCAATCATCGCTCGGGCTGTCGATCGCGCAGAAGATCCCGCTCACCGGAGGCACTTTGTCGATTGGTTCGCAGGTGAGCCGCATCGACCTCTTTGGTGACTCGACCTCCAAGTATTGGCAGACCACTCCCGTGTTCATCGGGCTCCAGCAGGATCTCTTCAAACCGCGTACCCTCGTCTGGGATGAAAAAGTCGAGGCATTGAGCGCTTCTGTCGCCGAACGCGAGTATCTCGAGGCCAAGGAGGACGTGGCCGGCAACACCGCCGCCGCGTTCTTCGATCTCTACGCCGCGCAGATGAGCTACGACAATGCGCTCGCGAACACGGGCGTGAACGACACGCTCTACACGCTGAACAAGGGGCGCTACGAAGTCGGCAAGATCGGTGAGAACGATCTCCTCAAGAGCGAGCTGGCGCTCCTCCGCGCGCGCGCGTCCCTCGACGACGCGAAGCTGACGCGCGACCGCGCCGAGGCGGCGCTTCGCCGCATGATCAACTATCCCGAGCCATCGCTGTCGATCGTGACGCCGGACTCCATCCCGACCGTCGATGCCGATCCGGACGTTGCGATTCGCATGGCGCTCAAGAACTCGAGCATCATGGAGCAGAATGACCTCGACAACGTCTCCACGCGCCGCCGTACGACCGAGGCGAAGCTCAACAATCGCTTCAACGCGACGATCGCCGCCAGCATCGGGTTCAATCAAACAGCACCCGTGTTCGGCCAAGCGTATCAGAGCCCGCTCGGCAAACAGCAGCTGCAGGTCGGCGTGAACATGCCGATGGTTCAGTGGGGCGCGGGCCGTGCGGACGTCGAAGCCGCAAAGGCGGACGAAATTCGAGTGACCGCGAACAACAAATCACGGCGCGACGCGCTCGTCGAAGATGCGCGCTTCTCGGTTCTGCAGTTACAACAAGCGCAGCGCAACGTGGTCCTTGCGGCGAAAGCCGACACCGTCGCCGGCAAACAGTTCGAGGTCGCGAAGAACCGGTACATCATCGGGAAGATCGCGATTCTCGATCTCTACAACGCGCAGAGCGAAAAGGACGCCGCGGTCATCGCGCGCGTGCAGTCGCTTCGGACGTACTGGACGGCGTACTATCATCTCCGCCGCGTGACGCTGTACGACTTCGCGACCAAGCAGGAGATGTCAGAAGTGCGAGACCGATAAAGTCATCCCCAGCACCCTCTGTGTGTCATCCCGAGCCCACGGCGAGGGATCTGCACTTCCGTCGCCGTTGGAGCGCGGTGCGGCCACGGCATCTCGGTCCGCTGATGGCTGTCAAACTCGGCTTGACAGGTCTCAGGCGCGCGGATTAGCGTTCGGCATATGATCCGCGCCCAGTTTTACGGCTATTACTACTGCTACGCGACCCTCCCGGGCCGTGGGTGGAGCCGTACGCGGTAAGATCAGCGCAAACCGCAGCCACACCAACGACCCGTGATTCCACGGGTCGTTTTTTGTTTCTCTTACGTCTACTCCGATGATCATCGTCACCCGCTCCAACGTCACCGACGCCGAGATCGACCACATTCGCGAACGCATCGAATCCGTCGGGATGCGCACGCACCTCTCGCGCGGCGAGCAGCGCACCATCATCGGGTGCATCGGCGATGAGTCGCTGCTCGAGGGCGTGCCGCTTCTGTCCATTCCGGGCATCGAGTCGGTTACCCCGGTCCTCAAACCGTACAAGCTCGCGTCGCGCGAGTTCGCGGCGTCGCCCACCGTGATCCGCGTCGGCGGTCGCGAAGCCAATGCGAGCTTCGGCGGACGAGAGTTGACCGTGATCGCCGGTCCATGCTCCGTCGAGAATCGCGACATGCTCGTCGCCACCGCGACGGCCGTTCGCTCCGCGGGTGCGACGATGCTACGCGGCGGCGCCTTCAAGCCGCGAACGTCGCCCTACGCGTTTCAAGGTCTCGGTCTCGAGGCCCTGCGGATGCTCGTTGCGGTGCGCGCACAGACGGGAATGCCCGTCGTCACCGAGGTGATGGACACGCGACAGGTCGATTTGGTCGCCGAGCATGCGGACATGCTGCAGGTTGGCGCGCGCAACATGCAGAACTTCGCCCTCCTTGCCGAGCTCGGCCGCGTGCGCCGGCCCGTCTTGCTCAAACGCGGATTGTCGGCGACGGTGAAGGAACTTCTCATGGCCGCCGAATACATCATGGCGAACGGAAACCACGACGTCGTGCTCTGCGAACGTGGCATTCGAACCTACGAGACCGCGACGCGAAACACGCTCGACGTCGCCGCCATCCCGGTGCTCAAGCGCGAGTCGCACCTCCCCGTGATCGTCGATCCGAGTCACGCGGGCGGTGACGCAGCGCTCGTCGCTCCGCTCGCGTTCGCGGCGATTGCCGCCGGTGCTGACGGCCTGATCGTCGAGGTGCATCCTGATCCCGAGTGCGCGCTGTCCGACGGCGATCAGTCTCTGGCTCCTCCGGCCTTCCAGAGCCTGATGGATCGACTCTGCGCGTTCGCCGCGGCGGCGGGTCGCACGATGTCGGTGTCGCCGAGCAGCGCTCGGGCGGTCGCGTGAGCGACTCGCCCCGAGGTCCCGAGGCGCTCGCCGAGTTGGCGCAGTGTCGGGACGAGATCGAGCAAATCGACCGGCAGATCATCGCGCTGCTCTCGCGACGCCTGACGCTCGGCAAACGGACCGGCGAGCTCAAAAAGCTCGCCGGCCTGCCGATTCTCGATCCGACGCGCGAAGCCGCTGTGATTCGTCGTGTCACCGGTCAGGCGCGCGACGCGGGTCTACCGCCGGAACCAATTCGAGAAGTCTTCTGGCAGATCGTTGGAATGTCGCGTCGTGTTCAGGAGACGGGCGACATCCCAGCGCCGAAGGATGCCGGGAGCGACGATTCATGACGACGTTCGACAGCGTCGCCGTCGTCGGCCTTGGTCTGGTCGGCGGCAGCGTAGCGCGCGACCTGGCTGCTCGCGGCGTTCACGTGAGTGCGTATGATGCGGACGCAACGCATCTCGCCGCGGCCATTCGAACGAACATCGTGCGCAGCGCGCTCGACGAATCGCTGAGTGGCGTTCGTGACGCGGAAGCGGTCATCATCGCGACGCCGGTCGATGCCGCGCTCGGCGTTCTCAAGCGCGTCGCTCCGCAGGCGCGTCGCGCGCGATTGATCATGGATGTCGGAAGCACGAAATCGCGCATCGTCGAGTCGGCGCAGCAACTTGGAATCGGCAGCCGTTTCGTCGGCGCGCATCCCATGGCAGGCGATCACCGATCGGGATGGCACGCCTCGCGCACGGGACTGTTCGCCGACGCCCCCGTCTATCTCTGCCCGCCGCGCGATGCCACCGCCGATTCAATGCAGCTCGCGCGCATGTTCTGGGTCGAGCTCGGGGCGCGTCCGGAGCGAATGTCGGCCGAGCAGCACGATCTCAAGCTGGCGTGGACGAGCCATTTGCCGCATATGGTGTCGACGGCGCTCGCCCTCGCGCTCGCGCGCACGGGGATCGATCGCGTCTATCTCGGCCCGGGCGGTCGAGACGTTACACGTCTCGCGGGAAGCTCGCCGGAAATGTGGACCGCAATTGCGCTGGAGAACGCATCAGCCATCGAAGCGGCGCTGCATCATACGGAGCGCGAGATCGCCACGATTCGGGACTCGTTGAAGCGGGCCGATCAGCAGGATCTACGCGGGAGATTCGACGTGGCGAGGCGGTGGTGGAATGGCGACGAGGGAAGAGGGAAGCGGGAAGAGGGAAGCGGGGGGAAGGGAGTTGACGGGAAGAGGGACGACGCAGAATCAGAAAACGGGGATTCGGTTCCGACGTCCGGTACAGCGCAAAACTGATCGCGCCTCGGCGCGGTAGCAGATATGCGATGTCAGAACGAGCATCGTGTGTTTAGGCACGAGGAGTGCTGTCGCGCGCAGATCCCGCTTCCCCCACATCCCATCCCCCCTCTTACCACTTCCCTCTTCCCCCTTCCCTATGCCCAAGCAAGCCGCCCACGGCCGCTTTGTCTGGCATGAGTTGGCCGTTCCAGATCCCGCTGCCGCCGCCGCTTTTTACACGCAGGTTACGCCATGGAAGTCGCAGCCATGGGATCATTCCCCCGACTACACGCTGCTCACGAACGACGGCGTTTCACTTGGCGGCATCGCGCAGCTGACGACTGATCTGATCGAGCGCGGAGTTGCGCCGCATTGGATGCCGTATGTGAGCATCTACGACGTCGATGCGTGCGCCCGGCAAGCCGTCAAGCTCGGAGGCCGACTGCGGATGGGACCAAAGGAAGTGCCGAATATCGGTGCGTGGGCGGTCATCGATGATCCGCAGGGCGCATCCATCGGGATCTATGAACCAGCATATGCGGCGCCCCTCGCGAGCGCGCCCCGCACCGGCGAGTTCGCATGGCACGAGCTCATGACCTCCGACTACAAGGCGGCGGGCGAGTTCTATCACGCGTTGTTCCGCTGGGATCACATCAGCGACTACGACATGGGGGACCACGGGATCTACCGCATGTTCGGCCAGCGCGGCGACACGTACGGCGGTATGTTCAATCGCAACCCGAACATGCCGGCGCCGAACTGGTTGTCGTACGTCAGTGTCGGCGACGTGAAGTCCGCGGCCGCCAAGGTCCAGGAGATCGGCGGTCGCGTGCTCAACGGCCCCATGGAAGTGCCCGGCGGCGACTGGATCGCGCAATGTCTGGATCCGCAGGGCGCCGCGTTCGCGCTGCACACGAAGTAGTCCGGGTGTCATCCCGAGCGAAGCGAGGGATCTGCGCCTCCGTCGTATTTCACACCGAATTTCAAAGAATGCTCACTCAACTCTCGCGCCGCGGAAAGGCGGCGGTTCTCGTGCTGGTCGCTGCCGGCGTCGTCGCCGTTCCCGCCGCCGTCTTCGCCTGGGGCGACGTCGGCCATCGCATCACAGGTGAGGCCGCAGCCCTCGCGCTGCCGCCGTCGGCGCCCGCGTTTCTCCGCGCCGCGTCCCGACAGCTTGGCTATCTGAATCCCGAGCCGGATCGCTGGCGCTCGCGAACGGAAAGCTCCATCGATCCCGCGCTCGATCGCGCCGGTGCTCCTGAGCACTTCATCGACATGGAGCTCGTGCCGCCGGCCAGACTGGCCGGCGCTCTCAAGGCGACCGATCGCTTCGCCTTCGCGGACACGATCGCCGCCGCGGGAAAAGAAGCGTCGACGATGGGGATCCTGCCGTTCAAGATGCTCGAGATGACACAGCTGCTTCGTGTCGATTTTCGGAACTGGCGAACGGCGCCCGATTCCACCAAGCCCTTCATCGAGCAGCGCATCATCGACGACGCCGGCATCCTCGGCCACTACGTCGCTGACGGCTCGAATCCGCTCCACACGAGCGTGCTGTACAACGGGTGGACCGGTCCCAACCCGAATGGCTACGCCACGGATAATCGTACGCACTCGCGCTTCGAGTCGATCTACGTCGGCGCCAACGTCAAGCTCTCCGACGTCACGTCGCGCATGGACACGGTTGCGCGTGTCATCCCCGATCTGCGCGCAGCAATCGGCGAGTATCTCAAAGAGAGCAACTCGCACGTGGAGGAGCTCTACAAGATCGACAAAGCGCACACCTTCGACGCGAATACGACCGCCCCAGAGAACAAGGCCTTCGTGGTCGATCGTTTGACGGCCGGCGCACGGATGCTGCGCGACCTGTGGTGGACGGCGTGGGTGACGAGCGCGGCGCACTAGCGCGCGCTCGTTCCGTCTAGCCGACTTCTTCCGCGATCACCCGCGGCATTCCGGGCGTTCGGGCGAGCATCACCACGACGATGCCGGTCAGCACGAGCGCGCCGCCAAGCAACTGCTCGGCGCGAATTGGTTCGCCCAGCATTGGCCACGCCAGTAGTGCGGTTGCGGGCGCCTGCGACAGCAGCACGATCGACGTGAGCGTCGCGGGAAGACTGCCGAGTGCATGCGCGACGAGTAGCTGTCCGATTACTTGAGACACCACCGCCAGTCCGACGAGCGCAGCCCAGGATCGCGCACTCAGTCCGACGAGCGGCTGTCGCGTGGCGAGACAGACGACCAACAAGGCCGCTGCGCCGATGCCCGTCGACCACGCGGTGAACGTCAACGTGTCCATTCCGGCTCGCCCTTCCTGCACGTAGAGCAGGTATAGGCCGTAGCACGCGGCGCCGGCGAGGGCGAGCGCGTCGCCCACGCCGAGCCTGGGATGCAGCACCACGTCAGTTCCGACGATGCCGACCATCCCCGCAAGCGCGAGCACGAATCCGGTCCAGAAGCGCGTGGTCGGTCGCTCGCCACGCATTCCCCACGCGCCGAGGGCCACGAAGATCGGCGCGTTCACTCCGATCAGCGTCGCATTTGCGGCGCTCGTCTGCATCACCGCCGAGTTGAAGAACGCCAGATCGGCGCCGAAGAGAATTCCCGCGATGATCGCGGCGCGAGTGGCTGCCGGCGATGACCGCGCCGATCGTCTGGGTGCGAAGAACCGCCAGGGCACGAACACCGCCGCGGCGAACGCGAGGCGATAGAACGCCGAGACGAGCCCGGGAACGGCGGACCAGCGGACCAGAATCGCGGACCACGCGATACCGAAGGCGCCGATCGCGAGCGATACTCCTGCCCGCCGCCGGCGGTCGTGCGCCCCAGAAACGGACGATGAAATAGATGAGCTGTGCGCCGACACCGACATGGTCGCAAAGCTAACCGTCTCAAACTCGGTATTGACTTTCTGCGCGCCCTGTTGAAAAATCAACACACCTGATACCGGAGTCCCGCTTGTCCAAGGATTCGCCCAGTGCCCTGTCCCGCCGTGAGCGGCAGGTCATGGATATTCTCTACCGACGTGGCGAGGCCACGGTCGCCGAAGTCATGGCTGACCTGCCGGACCCGCCGACTTATTCGGCGGTGCGCTCGATCCTCCGCATCCTCATGGAGAAGGACATGATCACGCACCGCGAGGACGGCCCCCGCTACGTCTATCTGCCGGCGATCAATACCGATCGCGCGCGCGATGACGCGCTGAAGCACGTCATTCGAACGTTCTTCGACGGCTCCGCCGAGCAGGCAGTGGCCGCCGTCCTCCGCGTTTCCGACGCGGAGCTCAGCGATGCGGAAATCGAACAACTGCGCGAGCGAATCAAGAAAGCTCGCGGTAGCGGGAGGTAACTCGTGAGCTCCTTCGATATGCCATTCTCCGGAACCGGCCCGCTGGTTCTGTTCCTCGCGAAAGCCACCCTTCTTCTTGTCGCTGCCCTCGTCGCGACCGCGTCGCTCCGACGGAGCACCGCTGGCGCGCGACATCTCGTGTGGCTCGCCGCGCTCGTCGGCGTGCTCGCGTTGCCAGTGCTGTCAAAGATCCCCGCGTTGCGCATCGGCGTGCTGCCGAATGTGTTCGGCAGTTCCATCGCACCGGCACTCGCCATCGATGAGCCGCCGACGAGAGCCGATTCACTCCTCGCTGAAATGCGCGCCAATGAAGCAACGACTGTTCGCGTCACGACGGCCAAGCATTCAACAGTCGTGACCAATGGAGTGTCTGGCGGCGTGGGGTTTGGTGTCGGACAAGGTGTCGGTGGCGGGGTCGTTGCCGACGGCCCAACGGCAGCATCGACGTTCGCGTGGTCCGGATATTCGATCCTCACGACGATCGCGTTCGTCTGGGCGGCCATCGCGCTCGGCCTCGTCGCGTGGTTGGTCGCTGGTGCACTCTACGTGCGTCGTATCGTTTCTCAGGCGCAGGAGCTGACGTCGCCCGATTGGACGATGCCGCTCTGTGAAGTCGCCGACCGTCTCGATCTCGAGGTTCCGCCGCGGATCGTGATGAGCGATCGCATCGAGATGGCCTTCGCCTGTCGTGCGCTCGCACCCACGGTCGTGCTTCCCGCAAGCGCGGACGAGTGGACGGATGATCGTCGTCGCGCCGTGCTCTTCCACGAGCTCGCGCACGTGAAACGCCACGATCTGCTCGGCCACACGCTCGGCCGCCTCGCATGCGCGCTCTATTGGTTCCATCCACTCGTGTGGACCGCGGCCAAGCGTCTTCGCTCCGAGAGCGAGCGTGCGTGTGATGATCTCGTGCTCAGCTGCGGCGCGCGTCCCAGCGAGTACGCACAGCATCTTCTCGATATGGTGACCAACGTTCGCGACCAGGGCGCGCCCGTCATGGCGCTGCCAATGGCGCGCAAAAAGGAGTTCGAAGGCCGCATGCTCGCGATCCTCGATCCGGCAATTCGCCGCGCTTCGCCGGGCCGCATCCAGGCGGCTGCGGTGACGGCGACGCTCGGCCTGCTTTCACTCACCGTCGCGGCAGTGTCGCCGGCGACAGCGACGCCCGCGTCGCAGTCGCAACCGCAACAACCGCAGATCGCCACGATCGACGCGGAGCCGGCAACATTCGAGTCGAGTGGTAAGCCGAGCGCGGCACGTCACTCGCCATCACCGGCGCCGGCTCCGTCTCCGACGCAAACTCCGTCTCCCTCGCAGTCCGGCGCTCCTCGGTTCGACACACGCGACATCGAGAACGCGGTCAAACAGGGTGCGTCGGTCGACAAGATCATTTCGACGGCCACCACCGGCGCGATCAATTACGCCGCAAGCGTGATTGGCCAGACGGGCGCTCAGCTCGCGAAACAGGGCGTCGTCTCCCCGCGCGATACGGGCCGAATCGCGCTGATGATCAAGATTCTCGGAACGGATTCTGACGCGAGCGTGCGGCGCACGGCCGCATGGGGACTGCAGGATGCCGAGACGCCCGATGTTCGCGCTGCACTCGCCGCGGCATTGCATACCGACGCCGACGATCGGGTCCGCGAAATGGCCGCCTGGGCTCTGGGAGAGCAGGGGAACTCCGCGGTGGCGTCGGCCCTGAGCGACGCACTGGTCCACGACAAGAGTTCACAGGTTCGGGCGACTTCCGCATGGGCGCTCGGCGAGATGGACGCCAAGTCCGAAGCGCCCGCGCTCGAGCGCGCGGCGAGCGACGCCGAGCCGCACGTTCGCGAGGTGGCAATCTGGGCGCTCGGCCAGCTCGATCTTCGCAGCGCGCCGAAGGGGATCGTCACCGCGCTCTCGGACTCGTCGAGACAGGTCCGCGTCGTTGCGGCCTGGGCGCTCGGAGAGATCGAGGACAAATCCACCGGCCCGGCAGTTCTCGCGGCGCTCAAGACCGAGACTGATCCAAAGGTTCGTTCCGCCGAGCTGCGTGCGTTGTCCGCGATGGGGCTTGCAACGGCTGAAGTTCTGGAGCAGGCACTCAAGTCGACGGATCCGGAAGTGCGGCGACGCGCGGTGGCGATGCTCGCGGGCGCGCGGTCCGTCGAGCCGTGGCCATGGCCTCGCCCGCAACCTCGTCCCATGCCTTGAGGAAAGAAGGGAAGAGGATCGCAGGACCCAGGGAGTTGAATCGCAACCGGCGCCGCGGCGGCGCCGGGAGTCCAAAGGAAAGCACCGAGCGCCAATCGTGTATCCGTTGGTGCTGAAAATTCAACAACGAACCACAAGGGGCCGAGTGAACATGTATTCAAAATCTCTAACGATCGTCCTGGCGCTGACGATGAAGGGCAGCACGGTGATCGGCGTCATTCCGCTGCCGCCGCAGCGACCGGTTGTTGAAACGCGCGTCGACGTTCGGGATCTTCTCGCATCGGCCCGCGGCGTCGCGCCGACGGTTTGCACGTTGGCCGCCGACGGTGCGTCGCAGGGATGGGGCGGCGGTTGGGACGCGCCCGATCTCGCGGTGCGCGCCGACGTGCATCAACTCGTGCGCGACATGCGCGTTGCGTCGCTTGCTCCCGCCGAGTCGCAGGCGTTGCTCGATGCCCTCGGCTCCGATGATGGTTGTGTGCGACACATGGCCGGCACGCTGATCGGGCGCTCGAACGATCGGTCGTTCGTTCCAGCGCTCATCGGGAAGCTCGGGTCATCCGTGGCCAACGAGCGAGCTGGCGCGGCTCGAGCACTTGGCTTGCTTGGCGAGAAGACCGCCGTTGATCGACTCGTCCGCACGCTGCGTGACGCGACGCCGGCTGCGCGCGCCAACGCGGCCTGGGCACTCGGACGCATTGGCGATCGACAAGCGGCGCCGAGCATCGCGGAGTTGGTGCGAGACCAAGAGGCCGAAGTGCGGGGAGCCGCAGTCGTCGCGTTGGGACATCTCGAGGCGGCCGACAACATCGAAGTATTGCTTCGCGTGTTGAAGGACGACGAGAGCCCGGCCGTTCGCCGAACCGCCGCGTGGGCGCTCGCGCAGATCGGTGCGCGATCCGCCGGTTCGGGACTTGGCAATGCACTTCGCCAGGACAAGAGTCCGGCCGTTCGAGAGATGGCGGCATGGGCGCTCGGCGAGCTGCAGGCGCGAGATCTCGTCGATGTCCTTACGACGTCGTTGAAGGGCGACGAGGATGCAAGTGTACGAGAGATGTGCGCGTGGGCACTCGGCGAGATCGAGGTGAAGAGCACTGCTGATCTGCTCGGCAGCGTGGCGTCGTCGGACAAATCGTCGCGCGTGCGCTCCACTTCGGCTTGGGCGATTGGTCAGCTCAATCCCGGACGTGCTCCGGCGGGTCTGCTCACCGCTTTGCACGACACCGACGATGACGTGCGGTTCAATGCGGCGTGGGCGCTGAGCCAGATCGGCGATCCGGATGTGGTGAACGATGTGACGACCGCGCTGCGGGCGGAGAAGACCGATCGCGTGCGGCAGGCACTCGTTCGCGCGTTGCTCGAGTCGGGCGAGCGTTCCTCCGATGTGTTCAAGGACCTGCTCGAATCGAAGGATCGCGACACGCGCGAGATGGCGGTGAAAGCTCTCGCGGGACGGCGCGGCCCGTGGCCATGGCCACGACCGCAGCCGCGGCCGCGCCCCAATCCGTGATGTAATCGCTGACGCCTCGGAGCTCTCGTTCCGAGGCGTCGGTCTTTAGCGAACGACGACTTGGTCGTTCGTTCGGACGGTGAGGGTCGCTCCGGCGGGCAGCACGCCCTCGTTTCCACCTGGACCGAGCGAGATGACGGTACCCGTTGCGGCGCCAAGAATGCCGTTCGCGACGATCCTGCTCAGATCACTGCCGCTGAGGACAGTGCCGACACCGGCAGTGCGGACCGTCGTCGCGGTGCTTGCCGGTATGGTTTGCTTGTCGACTGGAACGACGTTCGAGATGCTCGCCGTCACCGGGTAGGTGTGTCCGCGCATCTGCAGATCCTCGAACGCAAGGCGTATGAGGCTCTGTTCACCGGACTTTGAAGAATTATAAATTCCGGTGATTCGCCCGCGCAGGAGTGATCCGGCGGGAACCGCGGTGAATCCATCCTGAGCGAACACCGGGTTGATGACGGTCGCGGTGAACGAGTCGCCTTTGCGGCTCGATGTTGTGCTCAACGACTGATTGAGCTTCACCTGCATCGAGGTACCGGCGGGAATCCAGCTTCCATTTGGCGGCGTTACCGGAGCAATGTCACCGCCCAAGGTCCGCGTTTTCGGACCCGACGTCGCGCATGCCGCGGTCATCGCAGCGGCGACTAGCAGAGTCGTGGATCTCCGCATTGCTCCTCCCGGTGATTAGTCCACCAGATGAGCAAGTCGTACGCCGACCACCCTCGAGCGATGTCGATGTCGACGCTCGATGCGTGCTGGCCTTTAGTGCTTCGCGGGCTCGACGGGCAAGCGCGTCAGATCGACGCGCACGACGATCTTGCGTCCGCTGTCGACGGACGCCACGCGCGCATCACCGCGATGCCGGGCAGCGAATTTTCCGCCGGTGGCGCAGGCATCGAGACGAATAGCCAACAACCATCGTCGCTCGGCGACGCGATGAACGGTGATTCAGGGGCGTCGATCATCGTGATCGGTTTGTCCAGCGGTTGCGCGCAGCGCGGCGCCTGTGCGTTCGCGAGCGTCGCCGACGCGAGAAGCAAGACCACGGTCGTCGTGTTTCGTACCGACCAGTGGCGCTTCGTCGCTTTGGCGAGCGACTCGATGAAACCGAGCGCAGCGAGACCAACGACCAGGTGCGCCACGCGAATCGCCCAGTGAGCCGCGCCAAGCGCGAGCGTCGTCTGCGCCATGCCGAGCCATAACACCAGGCCGCCCCAGAACAGGGCGATCAACGGAACCGCGCGTTTCGACAATACGAATAACGCGATGAGGGAAACCATCCATAGCACGAGCACGAGCAGCGAACCGAGCGCGACATGAACCGCGACGGCGTGCGGAAGCCAGCCGAACCAGAGCGCGAATCCGGTCAGGATCTGAAAGACGCCGAGGCCTCGGGCGAGAATGAGCAGCGCGGTGAGAGTCGGTTTCATGAAGGCGGTCAAAGTATAAAGCGGCGGACGCGACAGCGGCACGTTTCATCACTGGCTACAAACGATTCGACACTCGTACCGCGACGGGTGTTTGTCGTCGCGTGCATCGTGCCGGTCATGCGAACGGCGGCTCGAGGTGCGGCGGTGTGCCTGGCTGCCGTCGGATGTCTGTCGACGTCGACGGCGCCACAGCTGACCGGTGATGGTCGTCCGGTTTTGTTCATTGGGAACAGTTACACGTACGTTCACGACCTTCCCGGCATCGTACAGGCGCTCGCCGACTCTGCCGGCGGCGAACACATCG
>Ga0070679_100000318_pt1 | contig 40773 bp, 28 predicted proteins | sample KBSC63BmetaG_FD_65652 | JGI IMG/M metagenome (GOLD analysis project Ga0070679, IMG submission 65652) | Corn rhizosphere microbial communities from Kellogg Biological Station, Michigan, USA - KBS C6-3B metaG | ecosystem: Host-associated > Plants > Roots > Rhizosphere | place: USA: Michigan... | reverse complement strand
CCTGCCGATAGCCGTAAACGTTTGACAACCCTCGAACAATACAGCGACCTTGGAAGCGGCTTCCAGATTGCGATGCGTGACCTTGATATTCGCGGTGCAGGAAATTTGCTGGGAGGTGAACAGAGCGGATTCATTGCAGAGATTGGCTTTGAAATGTATCAGAAAATATTGGATGAAGCTATCAGGGAATTAAAAAGAAAAGAGTTTAAAGAATTGTTTAAAGACGAAATTCAAAAGCAGGATGATTATGTTTCTGACTGTACGATTGATACTGATTTGGAAATTTTAATACCCGATGAATATGTAGAAAGTATTACGGAAAGATTAAGCCTTTACTCACGTCTTGATAATTGTGAAAATGAAAAAGCCCTTACCGATTTCCATAAAGAAATGATAGATCGTTTTGGGCCGATACCTGCGCAAGTTGAAGATTTGTTTACAACGGTTCGCTGCAGAAAATTAGCAGTTGATTTAGGTTTTGAAAAAATGATATTAAAAGATAATATACTCAAATGCTTTTTTGTTGCCAATGCGGATTCGCCATATTTCAACAGCGAAGTGTTTTTAAAAATTCTAAATTTCATTCAAACGGAAACGAACAAAGCCAGGTTGAAACAAGTTGGAAGAAATGGAATTTTAATTGTAAAAGATATCTCAAGTATGAATAGCTTCTACTACTTTTTAAAAAGAATGCATAATGCAGCGGTTTTGAATGCACCTGAATTATCAGAAATACCTGATAAAAGTTAAGTAAAATCTTTGGCGATAAGGCACAAAAAAAGCGATCCAGAAACGGTATCGCTTATAAAATTTATCTGGATTTTATTACCATCCTTTTTTAGCTACCCCATCCTTTATAGCCTGTTCAGCATTGGCTTCACTAAGCATAGTAGTCATTTTATTTCCTTTCCCATCATCGCCCTGCGCCATGTATCCGCCTCTTGATGTTTTGGTTATTACTGCATTTTGCATAGGCACATTTTTCTCTTTGGTTTTCATGCAATAGGCTGTTATCATTTTTGACATTGTAATTAATTTTTTGTTTTAAAAAGTGGGTTATGCACCAATGCCACAATAGGCAGTGATGTTCAAATTTAGTAATTTATACGTATTTCAAGCCATATATTTACTTTAGAAAACAATTATCAGTTATTAAATGAATTTTTTATTTTCTTAATATTTATTTTCAAATTGTATTTTACATACATTTCATAAGAATATTCGAGGCCTGTTCCACTTGATATTTTTTCTAAAAAATCTTTGTAAGGAATAATTCTGAAATCAAAATTTACATTCTTAAAAATTTCTTTATCATAAATAAAACTTGCTATTAAAAGTTCCCGGTGCTTTTCAACAAGGCCTGGATATTTTTCTGAAACAGATTGAAACAAAGCCATTCCACGTGGACCAATGTAACCTTGGCCATTCCAGTATCTCAGGTCAATTCCAACATTTTTAAAATCAAATAAAAGGTGAGAGAGAAAACCATTGCCTTCATTGAAAGCCTGCAATTTTTCACCCGAAATATCTTTATAGTTTACATAATAATTATCAAATACAATCCTTTTTAATAAGCTGTGATCTGTTTTAAAAGTTAACGATGGGCCAACAGCAAAATTCACAAGAGATTGCAACGGTGTATGCAAACTATCAACCTGCCCGCCTTTATGAGAATACAACATTTGAATAGGTAGTGCAAGATTAAAATTTTTATTATTAATGACATTTAGTTTTGAAATATAACCAATATCAAATTCTTCTTTAAAATCATCGCCGGGATGAATGGCTCTTCGCCAGTTAATAAAAAAATCATGCGTGTAAGGCTTTGTATCTACTTTAAACTGGAAGCCATTTTCTAATCTTTCATTAATTATTAATTTATAATCGTAGATAGGCTCAATATATCCGTGATTTAAATTTCCTTCAAGCGTTCCTAATAAAAAAGACGAATGCCTGGCCTTATATTTTATTGTAAACGTAGGATCAACGGTAGTATAATGCGGCCTGCCGAATTCTTTTTGAAGATATAAGCCTCCTTTAATAATTAGCTTGGGAGATATTTGATATTCTATCTCAGGAATTATCTGATAGCCAAATAAAGTTCCGCTCAATGGAATGTTGCCAAACCATTCCGTATTATTTATATAATTTAAATTATACAGGTTAAAAGAAAGCTGCTGGCTATCGGCAGGATTAATGGGTATTTCGCTTTTAAAAGTTGGGTAATCAACCTGTGCTTTTGCAGTCGCAGAAATAATAATAAATAAAAACAAAAATATTTTTCTGAGAGCAGATTTCATGGATTGAATTTATTAATGAATACTTTACGGAATGCAATATTACATCACTGGTCTTAAAAATGGATTTTATAAATGTAACAAAGTATGCCAACCGAAAAGTTGTAATGCCATGAAAGAAAAAAGCTTTTCCATTTTAGAAAAGCCTTATTAAAAAATTTAAAGAAAATTTTTACACATCCAATCTTGCATACTTTGCGTGCGATTCAATAAACTCACGACGTGGAGGAACTTCATCACCCATCAACATACTGAATACTCTATCAGCTTCGGCTGAGCTATCGATTGTAACTAATTTCAAAGTGCGTGTTGCAGGATTCATAGTTGTTTCCCAAAGTTGTTCGGAATTCATTTCACCTAAACCTTTGTAACGCTGTATGGCAACACTGTCTTCTTTTCCATCGGCAACTTTTGCTATCCATGCTTTCCTGTCTTCATCATTCCATGCATAAGTTTGCTCCTTTCCTTTTTTTAATAAATACAAAGGAGGCTGGGCTATATAAACAAAACCTTGTTCCACTAATTCTTTCATATAACGGAAAACAAATGTTAGAATCAAAGTAGCAATATGGCTGCCATCAACATCAGCATCCGTCATAATAATTAATTTATGATAACGAAGCTTGCTTATGTCCAAAGCTTTGGGATCATCTGGTGTACCAACTTTTACACCAAGCGCTGTAAACATATTTCTTATTTCTTCATTGTCGTAAATACGATGCTCCATTGCTTTTTCTACGTTCAAAATTTTTCCACGCAAAGGAAGTATTGCCTGGAAACTACGATCGCGGCCTTGCTTTGCTGTTCCGCCTGCTGAATCTCCTTCCACTAAAAAAATTTCGCACCTGAATGGATCTTTATCACTGCAATCGGCAAGCTTGCCGGGCAATCCACCGCCAGTTAAAACACTTTTGCGCTGTACCATTTCACGGGCTTTTTTAGCCGCTGCTCTCGCCTGTGCTGCTAAGATCACTTTTTGAATAATGGTCTTTGCGTCCCTGGGATTTTCTTCAAGGTAAGCAATCAATACACGGCTCAAAGTAGAATCTACCACACCCATCACTTCATTATTGCCAAGCTTGGTTTTTGTTTGCCCTTCAAATTGCGGTTCTGGAACCTTTACAGAAATAACTGCGCTCAGGCCTTCCCGAAAATCATCGCCTTCTATTTCCACTTTGGCTTTTTCAAACATACCTTCCTTTTCGCCATAACTTTTAAAAACCCTGGTAATTGAGCGCCGGAAGCCGGAAACATGCGTTCCTCCTTCAATGGTATTAATATTATTTACATAGCTGAAAAGATGCTCCTGGTAACCTGTATTATAAATCATCGCAACTTCTACAGCAACGTTGCTGGCTTCGTCATGCCCATCGCAGTAAATTACATTAGGAAGCAAAGATTGGCGATTACCATTTTTATCAATTAATTCCACGAATTCAACAATGCCGCCTTCGCTATAAAAAGTTTTGGAATAAGTGTTTCCTTCATCATCTTTTTCACGCAAATCATTTAGAACAATACTAATTTTTTTATTGAGAAAAGATAATTCTCTTAACCTTCCTTCCAATATTTCCCTGTTATATTCTGATACGATAAAAATAGAAGTATCAGGCCAGAACTGAATCTCAGTACCGGTTATACCACTTTCACCTATTTCACGTACTTTATATAAAGGAATTCCTTTTGCATATTCCTGCTCAAATATTTTTCCGTCACGATTTACAGTAACATGAAATTTTGTACTCAATGCATTTACACAACTTACACCCACACCATGCAAACCGCCACTTACTTTGTAAGTATTTTTATCAAACTTTCCACCCGCATGTAACACCGTCATTACTACTTCCAGAGCGCTTCTCTTTTCCTTTGTCATTATGCCGGTAGGAATACCTCGGCCATCATCTTTTACGGTAATGGAATTATCCTCATTAATGGTAACCCAAATATTACTGCAATAGCCTGCAAGTGCTTCGTCAATAGAGTTATCTACAACTTCATACACAAGATGATGCAGGCCTTTATTGCCAACATCGCCAATATACATCGCGGGGCGCTTTCTTACTGCTTCAAGGCCTTCAAGAACCTGTATACTGTCGGCGCCATAGCCATCTAACTTTGGGGTAATTACTTCTGTGGATTCTGCTGTCATATAACGAGATAAAATCGCTGTTAAGCTTTAAAATTATAATCGCGCAAAGGTACGAAAATTAGACAGGAAAATCTAAAAATAAAGAGGTCGAAATAAGAGGAAAATCATGTGTTATTTAAAGCAGGTTAATGAGCAAAAATTAGTACCGAAAAATATAAAAAACTCTTATTTATAACGGAAAATATATGTTTTAAAATTACTATGTTCTTCTTTTTAGAAATAAATTATGTAAAAGGCAATTTTAATTTTATTAAATGTATTTATCCGCAAACAGATAATTATTTTCTGTGAGCGTTATCTTTACGTTACTTATGAAATACTCACTGTCAAAAATTACTGTATTTATAATCCTCCTCATTTTTTTACAAGCTTGCAGCGCCATGCGATCTAACAAATCTTCCGGAAGTACTGCTGCAGAAACACCCCGTACAGTAAACAAAACAAATACATCTGTGACAGCGGTAGTAATAAATACAAAGCACGTGGACCCTAATTCAGTCGTTGATTTCGCAGAAACACTTATTGGAACAAAATATAAATATGGGTCTGCTGTAAAAGAGAAAGGTTTCGATTGCTCAGGCTTTATTACTTATGTTTTTAATCATTTCAAAATACAGGTGCCGCGTGTATCCAAAGATTTTACAAATGCAGGTTATGCATTACCATTAGATAAAAGTAAACCCGGTGATCTTGTTCTTTTTACGGGAACAGATACTACCGGCTGGGTGGTAGGCCACATGGGCATGATAACCGAAAATAATAATGGCAAAATAAAATTCATTCACTCTTCTTCAGGAAAATCCATTGGTGTTATTATTTCCTCTTTGAGTAAATATTATGAAACAAGATTTGTGAAAGTGATACGAATATTTAATGATTGATGTCTCTCAGGAGAAAGAAAAAGATAATTATTGTGGAACAAGATAATGGTATCAGGAAATTGTGTTTAAAAGTAATATTTATTAAGGGAGCATTATTGAGACACTATGAAACCAAATGCTAAAACTGATGACCATCTAGATTCATTTAACACTACAAATTTTACATTACTGGTGACAATAGCCTTGCAAGTTTTTCGGGTAATTGTTTAAATGCGCTTCGTTCTTCCCATTGTCTTGCGTTTATTTTTTCAGCGTTTGCAATGTCCTTAAAAAATATTGAACGCAATTGTTTAGAAATATCTTCATCATATAAAATAACATTTACTTCAAAGTTCAATTCAAAGCTGCGAACATCCATATTCGCTGTTCCTATCATTGATAAATTGTTATCTGCTACAAGTGTTTTGGAATGAACAAATCCTTTCCTGTACAAATAGACCTCAACGCCTGCCGTCATCAATTCGCTATAGTAAGATTTGCAGGCTGCATTTACCAATCGCGAATCACTTTTGCCCGGCACAAGTAACTTTACGGAAACCCCACTTAGCGCTGCAATTTTTAAGGCATCTGTTATACTGTCTCCCGGAATAAAATAAGGCGTTGTTATCAGTATTTCTTTTTTTGCAAGAGATATGGCTTGCAAGGCAGAAAAAAGGATTGTTGGGTGCCCTGCATCCGGGCCACTGGCTACTACCTGCGCAATTGCATTTCCATTATCACTTTTACGCCCTGCAAAATGTTTTTTGTGAGGCTTTGGCATTTTCCCGGTACAAAAATTCCAATCGGTAAAAAAAAGGTACTGTAAATAAAAAACACCGGGACCATCAATCCGAATATGTGTGTCCCTCCAGAAAATTTGTTGTGATTTATTATTAATATACCTGTCTGAAACATTAATGCCCCCTGTAAAAGCGGTGGCGCCATCCACAATAATTATCTTTCGGTGATTTCGATAATTAAGGCGGTTGGCCAATAGATAGAAAACAACTTTCTGAAACGGATATACTTCAACACCGGCAGATTTTAATCTTGCTTCCATTTTTTTATTAATATTGGGACTACCGAAATCATCATAAATAAAACGCACTTCAATACCTTCTTTTGCTTTTTCAACAAGCACATTTTCTATCTCACGCCCAATATTGTCATTTTCAAAAATGTAATATTCAATGTGAATATGATGCCTGGCCTCACGGAGCACCCTTAATACCTCAGGGAATTTTTCTTCGCCATTTATGAGCAGTTTTACTTTATTAGCTTTTGTTACCGGTGTTCGCAATTCTTCCTCGAGCATAGTAGCGATTTCTTTATGATCACCTAATTCACAGTTTGCAGTTTGTACATTTTCGTTGCTATGTATTCTCCATTCCTTTTTTAATTCTTCAAATATTTTTTCATCCTCAATACATTTTTTATTATACTTTTTTAGTTTCCAATAATTAATCCCAAAAATTAAATAGAAAAGAACGCCACCTACCGGCAAAAAAATAGTAAGAAGAAGGTAGGCGAGTGTTTTGGTAGAACTTCTTGTGTCGTAAATAATACGCAGACATACAAAAATCACAACCATTGCGTACAACACAGCTAATAAAGCAAACCAATTCATATTATTCTTAGTTTAAATGCGGCGTTAGTGCAACAGCAGTTGGAAAGTAAGATACATTTTTCTGTTTGATAAAAGTTTGCAATAAAAATTTGCAGTACTTTTCTTTATAGACCTAATATGAGCTTATAAATTAGCGTAAGTTCGCATCTTCTTTTTTAAACACTATGGTTAAAAATTTTACTTCTTTCATAAAAAACAGGTCTGTGTTTTCCGTTGGGTTTTTGTTTTCCACTTCCAGCCTTTTGTTTGGAATATGGGTGGCGGCAATACCTGGGATTAAAGCCAGGCTTGGCTTTACAGATGGAAGCCTTGGACTTTCTTTACTACTTGCGCCATTAGGCTCTGTAAGCGGAATGTTATTATCAACAAGAGTTTTCAGCAAAGTTTCTGTGGGCAGGTGGATGTTTATTGGATACATAATTATGTGCTGTGTGATGATGCTGGAAATTAATTCTGTGAACCGCTTAATGCTGTGGATATCTCTGTATTGCTATGGCCTCGTTGGTTTTCTGAATGGCGTATCAGCCAATGCCACTGCAAACCTGATGGAAAAAAAATACAATAAACTTCTTATGAGCACCTGCCACGGAATGTATAGCATGGGCGGAGCGCTAAGCGCCGGCATAGCCGCTTTGTTATTCCTGGTTCATGTCCCATCGGGATGGCAAATTTTGCTGGTAGGCGTTATGGTTATATTGGTTATTTTATCTAATAAAAAATATTTACTGGCAAATACTGATATTATTCATTCGAGGTCTAAAGTTAAATTTCCATCATCATCCATATTAGGTATTTCATTTATTTGCATGGTAAGTTTTATGGCAGAAGGTTGCGTTGCAGATTGGAGCGCTATTTATTTTAAAGAAATATTATTTGCACCAAAAGCAATGATGAGCTTAGGTTATGCGGGCTTCTCCGTAGCTATGACATTGGGCAGATTAAACGGCGATATGCTTATCTTAAAGATTGGCAGTAAAACCGTTGTTGTAGCCGGGGCGCTACTGGCAGCAAGCGGTTTTTTAACAGTTGTACTGGCGCCAGTGGTAATTGTTGGCATATTCGGATATATTATGGTGGGCTTTGGATGTTGCTGTATTGTGCCGGTTTTATTCCGGGCATCTGCTAATATTCCGGGCTTAACTACGGTAGAAGGATATGCGATGGTGACAACCGGTGGATTAATCGGTTTTCTCACCGGCCCATCTGTTATTGGCTTTATTGCTGAAAAAACAAATCTTTCAAAGGGCCTGTCTTTATTAATTCTTATGGATTTACTGGCAGCATTTATTGCATGGAAAAATCCTTTTATCGTTAATAAAAAATCTATTGCAAGTTCACCCTTAACTATTGCCGGTTGAATGGCGTGTATACCTAATCGTTAGGTATGTTTACTTTAATATTTTTGTTTCATAATATTCAGTCACTTTATAAATTTCAAATTAGCCGTTAGAATTTATTACAGCCGGCCGTTTATAAAATTAACTTCATTGATTCAGCATCCGTTCTTACTTTTAAAAAAATTGAATTTAACTATGCGAACACTTATTTTATCTGCTTTCCTGTTTTTTATGGGAAAGAATTTTCTTTATTCACAAGGTATATATATGCCGCGAAATATTATGAAAGCTGTTAATAATGGCACACGAACAACAAATGGCAATCCCGGAAAAAATTATTGGCAAAATGAAGGTAAATACGACATCAGTGAAACTGTAACTCCTGAAACGAAAATTGTATCAGGAACTGAAAACATAGTTTATACTAACAACAGCCCTGATACTTTGCGTTCAATCGCCATTCGTTTTGTAAATAATTTTCATAAAGCAATGGCGCCAAGAGGCGGATATACTAATGCGAATGTAATTACTACCGGTTTGGATATTCAATCATTTTCTGTTGATGGCGAAGCTTATAATATCGACAGTAAAAATTGGGGAACCGTTGAATTTGTAAGGCTGAAAAAACAATTATTGCCTCATTCTTCCATCACTATAAATATTGCATGGAGCTATCCTTTGTCAAAACAAAGCGGACGTGAAGGGCAGATAGACAGCACTACTTTTTATGTAGCTTATAGCTATCCGCGTGTTTCTGTTTATGATGATTATAATGGATGGGATATGATTCCGCACACAGGCAGGCAGGAGTTTTATAACGATTTTAATGATTACGAATTATCAGTAAAAGTTCCGAAAGATTATGTGGTATATGCTACTGGTGATTTATTAAATCCTGATGAAGTGCTGCAACCAGAAATATCAGAACGTTTAAAAAAATCCTATACATCTGATGAAGTGATGCATATAGCAAACTTTGATGAAATGCAGCAACATAAAATAACGCTTCCAAATGCGTGGAATACCTGGAAGTTTTCTGCAAACCACATTACCGATATGTGTTATGCTGTAAGCAAAAATTATGTGTGGGATGCAGCAAGTGTTGTAGTTGATGAAAAGAATAACCGTCGTGCAAGCGTGCAATCCGCCTATAATGACACTGCAAAAGATTTCCACAATTATGTAAAATGGTCGCAAAATTCTTTGCAATATTTTTCAACGGAGTGGCCCGGTGTTCCATATCCTTTTTCAAAGATGACAACCTTCCAGGGATATGCTGATATGGAATATCCTATGATGGTGAATGACGCTACTACAAAAAGTTTGAAGTTTGCCCAAATGGTGGAAGACCATGAAATTGCACATACATATTTCCCATTTTATATGGGCATTAATGAAACAAGATATGCATATATGGATGAAGGCTGGGCTACTACTTTTGAATACCTCATTGGACAGGAGGAAGTTGGAAAAGCCGAAGCTGATTCTGTTTATAAATCATTTCGGATAAAGCGTTATATAAATGATCCTTCTGCAGAAGAAGACCAGCCGATAATTTCCATGTCAACGCAGGTAAGCGGCGCCGGTTATGGAAACAATTCTTATGGAAAAGCTTCTTTAAGCTATCTCGCTTTAAAAGATTTATTAGGCGATAATATATTTAAAAAAGCGCTTCATCATTACATGGATTTATGGAATGGAAAACATCCTGAACCATGGGATTATTTTTATTCAATGAGTGCAGGCTCAGGTCAAAACTTAAATTGGTTTTTTACCAACTGGTTTTTTACCAATAATTATATCGACCTGAAAATAGATAGTGTGAAAAAAGAAAATAATACATATCATATTGGCATTACCAATGTTGGCGGTTTTGCAATTCCGTTCGATTTGAAACTTACATACGAAGATGGAACAAGCGCTTCCATGCACGAAACACCTGCTATATGGCAAAGAGATCAAAAGCAACAATTACTGGTAATCTCAGCTAAGAAAAATATAAGTTCTGTTGAACTTGATGGTGATATTTTTATGGATTACACGCCACAGGATAATACCTGGAAGAAATAAATTCTATTTTAATTTAAAACCCCGGCATGTTTATAACTGCCGGGATTTTTATTTTTATTATCAATTAATACCCCCTTTTTCGCCTGTTTCATAAATTATTATCAATGCATAATATAAATCGAAAAAATACGTTTGAAATGTGAAATGGTTTGTTATTTTACAACTTCTAATGGCGCCTCGCAAAATTGGCTTTATATTTTTTTATTCCGACTAACTAAAATGAGAAAATTTTTTTTAATTGCTTCCCTTTTATCTATTGGGTTTACGCAACTACATGCACAAAGAGAATTACAGAATCCGCTTATCGATAGTAAAGAGATCATTCAAAAAGGAGTATCCCTGCACGATGATGGCAAGTATAAAGAAGCTATTGCAGAATATTTAAAAGTACCAAGAAGCGATACCGGCTACGCTGATGTTTTGCATGAATTAATACTAAGCTATTACAACGACAGCAATTTTGTGGAAGCTGAAAAATACGCAAACAAAGCGCTCGTGCTCTATCCTGCTAAAAATACTGACTGGTATAACCTTCTTGCAAATATTTATGACGATACAAAGCGCACTGACCTCGCATTAAAAGCTTATGATACTATTCTTGCGATGAATCCATATAGTTATATCACCTATTTTAATAAGGGTATTACGTTAATGAGGGAATCAAAATATGATGATGCAACTGTCAATTTTGAAAAATGTTTGGTTCTTGATCCTTACTATTCTTCTGGTCATTATTTTTTGGCGCAAATGGCTTTGGTAAAAGGGAATCTTGTGCAGGCGATGATGAGTTTTACTACCTGTCTTTTGGTTTCGCCTGATAACCGTTACGAAAAAAACGCAGTGAGTTTTCTCAATTCTATTGCGGAAATGAATACAACTATTACTGACTATTTGCAAAAATATAAGCCGGGCAAAGAAGATAATTTTGAAGATATACAGGATATATTGGTAAGCAAAGTTGCATTAGACCCAAAGTACAAATTGAAGGCAAATCTTGAAGACCCGATTGTGCGCCAGCTACAGGTAATTTGTGAAAAGCTGGAATACAATACTAATGATAAAGGCTTCTGGATGCAGTTCTATGTTCCGCTTTTTAAAACTTTGTGGGATAACAACCAGTTTGAGCCAATGGTGTTTTATTCGTTCAGCGCAGTAGATATAAAAAAAATAAAAGAATATAATCAAAAAGAAAAAAAGAAGATAGAAGTATTCAGCACGGCTGCTGCTAATTATCTTAATGAATTAAGAGAAAGCAACCAGCTTTATTATAATAAAAGGCCAAATGCTGCAGAGCGCCTGTACATTTCTAACTATGTAGTTTCTGGTAAGGGCGCGTACACGAAAAACTCTAAAAATGAAGACGTAGTTACCGGCCCATGGGAATTTTATTATGCGAATGGCCGCATTAAATCAGCAGGAAAATTTAATAACGAAGGTGCAAGAATTGGCGACTGGAATTATTTTTATGAAAATGGACAGGCAAAAGAAACCACTGCTTATTCCAATGATATAGCTGAAGGAAAAAGCAATGTATGGTACGATAATAGGCTGCTTTATTCAACCTCAACTTACCAGCACGATAAAAAACAAGGAGAAGAAACTAAATATTATTTCAATGGAAGAGTATCATCTGTTGTAAACTATAACGATGGCAACAAAGAGGGCATTGCAAAATATTATACTGTAGATGGAAATTTATCAACCGTTGCGCAGTTCAAAAATGACAAGCAGGATGGAACTGAAACTGTTTATTATGCTAATGGAAAACCATCTTCTGTTGCAAACTATCTGAATGATTTGCCGGATGGCGCTTACAAAGAATATTTTGATAATGGCAAAATAAAAACAGAAGGAACTTTCATTGATGGAAAAAGAAATGGGGTTTGGACAACCTATTTCATTGATGGAAAAATTGCTAAGACAGAAAATTATGATAAAGGCAAATATGATGGTGAAAATATTTCTTACTATAAAAATGGAAAGGTTGAATCGAAGCGCATTTTTAAAAAAGGAGATATAGATGGAGCAAGCCAAAGCTTTGATGATGACGGAATATTATACAGCGAAACTGTTTTTGAAAAAGGCCGTCTTCGTGATATTAAATTCTTTGATAAAAAAGCAAACGTTATAAGCAACACCAGCAGCCGCAAAGGTGATGCAACCGTTCAATTTTACGATGCCAATGCCAATAAGATAAGCCAGGGCTATTATGATAAAGACGGATCGGCAAATGGAAACTTTACTTATTATTTCAAAAGCGGAAAAACATCTGCAGAAGCTATTTATAAAAATGATTTATTAAATGGTAAGAAAACATGGTACTACCCCAATGGCAAAAAAAGAGAAGAAGGAAATTATAAAGATGGAAAGGCTGATGGTTATTTTATAAATTATTATATCAATGGCCAGATGTCAGATGAAGGCTGGTATGTAAACGACCAGCGACAGGGAACTTTTATTTATTACGATTTGCTGGGAAATATTAGCAGCAAAATTTATTATCTAAATGATGAAGTTCATGGCGTTTCAGAATATTATAATCCGGGTGGCAAACCAGATAATACTCAATATTATGACAACGGCTGGTTTAATAAAATAGAAGAATTTGATAGCACAGGAAATGTAATTGCAACTTCACAATTGAATAAAGGAGAAGGAAAAGTTCGCTTCAATCACTTCAATGGCAAAACATATTTTGAAAGCAGCTATAAATATTACAAACTAAACGGGCCTTACACAGTTACCAATAGCGATGGCAGTAAAAGAATTGAGAGCTATTATAAAAATGGAGAACGCGACAGCATTTTTACTTCATGGTATCCTAATGGCAAAACAGAGGCGGCAGGAAAATATATAAATGGAAAGAAAACGGGCGACTGGAAATATTATTGGTATAACGGTACTTTGTCAGAAACAGAAAATTACAAAGAAGGTAAATTAGAAGGAACGGATATATCTTATAATGAGCTTGGTAAAATTGATAAAGAATCCGGTTATAAAGATGGCGAACTAAATGGCGAAGTAAAATATTATGGAGATAACAACCAGCTTATATTAGTTTTTTATTACAAGAATGATGAATTAACTAGCTACAGTTATGAAGATAAAACAGGCAAGCTGCTTCCTGCAATACAAATTGAAAAAGGCGCAGCAACAATAGATGCCTATTATAAGAACGGAATGAAAAGTGCGCACATGGTATTTAACGAAGGCGTAACGGATGGCGAAAGAATTTTATATTATACTAATGGTAAAGAACAGGTAAACGGAACCAGGATAAACGGGCTTGACAATGGGATTAAAAAAATATATTATCCTGATGGAAAAATAATGAAAGAAGAAAATTATTATTACGGCCAGCCTCATGGTTCTTTCAAATATTATAATGAAGACGGGACATTAATATCTGATGTAAATTTTTACCTCGGCAACCTTAATGGCAATTGCAAATATTATACTAATGGGAAGCTTACAAAAACTTGCTTTTATTATTACGGATTACTGGAGTATATAAAATAAAACTAACTATGACGCCTATACGCTTTTGGCTTTTATTATTTCTTTCAGCATGTTTACCTGCAGTCGTTCATGCGCAAACATTAGAACAGATGCAGCAAATTTTTCCTGATAAGCTTGCTGTCTTTTCCAACATTAATCGTTCCGTTGATATTTCATACAAGAAAGGAATTCCTTATGCAGAAGCAAATGAAGTATCGGAAATGATGGTGCTTAATGACAATGCCAATGGCCTTTATAATAAAGACAAAGTGTATAACAGCGATTTCAACGAGCTTGAAAAAGTAGAGGCTTATACTTTAGTTCCTGATGGCAACAGCACTAAAAAAATAAAAGTTACCGACTTTAAAACACAGTCTTCCCCAAGCCAGGATATTTTTTACGATGATATAAAAGAGACATCATTCGATTATCCGCAAATGATGAAAGGAAGCATTGCGCATGTGGAAACATCGCATTATAATAAAGACATCCGTTTTTTATCGAGCTTTTATTTCAGCAATTATTTGCCGGTGCACAATGCCACATACACAGTCACTTTCCCGGAAGATATGGATGTACGTTACATCATAAAAAATGATGATAAAAAAATTGTAAGCGTAAAAGAAAGTTCGAGAGGAAGAAAGAAAAAGTTGGAATTCTCTGCAACTGATGTAAAAAATTATGATTATTTCAGCAATGGCACTTCTATTCCGTATTATGCTGTACATGTAATCGTTTATGTAGCCAGTTATAAATATAATGGAGAAACGGTGCCGGTATTTAATTCCTTAAATGAGTTGTATAAATGGGATGCAAATTTTCTTACTAACATTAATGCCACGCCGGATGAAAATTTAAAAAAGATAACAGACAGTTTATGTGTCAATAAAAAAACAGATAAGGATAAAGCGCAGGCAATTTATATGTGGGTTCAAAATCATATAAAATATGTGGCCTTTGAAAATGGGCTTGAAGGTTTTGTGCCGCGGCAGGCTGCTGATGTTTGTTCCAAAAGATATGGCGATTGTAAAGACATGGCAAGCATACTTACAGCTATGCTGAAATTAAGCGGGCTGGATGCTTCCTTTACCTGGATTGGCACTCGCTCTATTCCATATTCTTATAAGGAAGTACCATTGCCGGTAACAGATAACCACATGATAAGCGCTGTTAAGATTGATAAATCGTGGATATTTTTAGATGCCACCGACCCCAATTGCATTTTTGGAATGCCAACAAGCGGAATACAAAATAAAGAAGCGCTTATTAGCGTAAGCCCTGAAAAATATGAACTGGCGAAAGTGCCTGTGATGGCTGCGGATAAAAGCGTAATAACCGATAGCACGTTTCTAACCATTAGCAATAATACTTTACTTGGCAATTGTTCAGTGGATTATACAGGCTATTTTGGGAATGATCTATATGATAATTTGTTGTACAATAAAGGTGATGATGAAAGAATATATGCACGCAAGCGGATGGCAAAAGGAAGCAACAAATTCATAATGAAAGATTATAAGATTTCGCTAAAAGACCCTGTGAATAAAGTAGGGAATATTTCTTCCAATTTTGAAATTCCTGATTATGCAAAATCAATTGCAGATGAAATTTATATTAATCTGAATCTCGAAAAATTAATTGACAATGCAGTTATTGATACTGCAAAAAGAAAGGTAGCCGTTGAAAATGATTACCTATATACCATCAACCAGGTGCATACGCTTACCATACCGGAAGGATATGAAACGGAGTATGTGCCGGCCAATGTTTCTATCACTAACGATGTTTTAGATTTTTCAATTAATTATAAAAAAAGCGCTGGCAAAATTTCTGCAACGCAAAAACTTGTTATTAAAAAATTATATGTAGAGCCGAGCGATTTTGATACTTGGAATAATGCATGTCGTGCCATATCACCTGCTTACAAAGAGCAGGTAGTTTTAAAAAAGAAATAAATGACCTTATGAAAAAAAAAATTTTTACATCGGTAGTCGTCGCTGCTTTATATACGTTCAACTGCTCAGCGCAGGTGGATGGATTATATACCGATGCACAACCCTGGGCAACTTCGCCGTTACTGCATAAGCTACCGGATAATTTTAAAAATGAAAGCGCAGTTTATTTAATGGACAGCCGCACTTTTCATTATAAAGTTGAAGGCAAAAATCTCATGCAATACAATTCGGTTTACCGCCTTATAAAAGTGGAAGACGATAAAGGCATTGAGATGTTTAATAAGGTATATGTGCCATTGCTTCGCAATGCAGAAATATCTGATATTAAAGCAAGAGTTATCACATCTTCCGGCAAGGTAATTAACGTGCCTGCCGATAAGATAAAAGATGAAGAAGAGGACGGAAGGAAATATAAATTATTTGCCATGGAAGGCATTGACAAAGGCTCGGAGGTAGAATACAGTTATGTGGAAAAAAAGTATCCTTCATTTTTTGGAAGCGAAATTTTTCAAAACGCATCCGTCCCGTATTACCAGACAAAGCTGTTAATCATCACGCCCAAATATTTAAAATTCGATGCAAAGGGATACAATGGTTTTACAATTTTAAAAGACAGCGTTATCAACGATGAAAGGCTCATCCCCGGCTACTCGGAAAATGTAAAAACATTGGAAGATGAAAAATATGGATTGAGAGAACCTTATTTGCAAAGAGCAGATTTTAAACTGAGCTACAATCTTAGCAGCAACAATGATGTTGAAGTTTATACATGGAAAGAATTTGCCCGTAAAGTATATGCTAACGTAAGCACATTAAGCGATAAAGAAAAAAAAGCGCTTACAAAATTTATTGCGCCTGCTAATATACCTGCCGATGCAAGCGAAGAGAAGAAGATTATGCTGCTGGAGGATTACATGAAAACACATATTAATGTAGATGAAAAACTCGTAAGTGAAGACGCTGAAAATATTGAAGCAATTATAAAAAGCGGCAACACAAATAATTTCGGTTCGGTAAGATTATTTGCAGGTTTATTGGAAAATGCCAATATAAAATACCAGTTGGTCTTTCCATCTGTTCGTGACCAATTACCGCTTGATGAAGAGCTTGCTGATTGGGACAGGGTTGATGAAACATTGATCTATTTTCCTGGCACCGGCAAGGTAGTTCAACCTTCATCAGTCATAATGCGCTATCCTTATACAGAGCCTTATTGGGTGGGAACGAAAGGATTATTTTTAAAAGGTACCACCATAGGAGATATGAAAACTGCCATTGGAAGATTTGATGATATTCCGATAGAACCTTTTGAAGGTAATGCGCAGAATATGGAAGTACATGCAAAGCTGGATGCACCAGGAGATTCTTTAATTATTGATACCAAACAAATTTTGAAAGGTTATCCTGCTACAGGTTACAGGCCAATATGGGCTTTTCTTTCTAAAGAAAAACAGGATGACGCTTTGAAGGAAATTATTCAAAACATTGCTAAGAGTGAAAATATTCAAAATATAAAAGCAGAAAATACAAAGCTTACCGATTGCTGGGATAACAAACCACTTATCATCAACGCCACCATCCACACCGCAGAATTGTTAGAAAAGGCAGGCAATAAATTACTGCTGAAATTTGGTGAGTTAATCGGCAACCAGGTGCAGATGTACCAGGAAAAACCGCGGCAGTTGCCGGCAGAAATGCCTTATGCACATGTCGAAGAAAGAACAGTCTCTTTTGATATTCCGGAAGGATACATCATCAAAAATCCTGGTGATATAAATATGAATGTAGAATACAAAAAAGACAATGTGGTAACAATGGGTTTTGTGAGCACTTATAAAATTGAAAATAATGTTTTGAAAGTGCACATTTTGGAAACTTACCATGAACTTAAGTATCCGTTAGATGAATTTGAAACCTTCAAAAAAGTAATTAACGCTTCCGCAGACTTTAATAAAATTGTATTGTTGCTGGAAAAGAAAAGCTGATTTAAATTTTTCAAAATTCATAAATTATTAATGATAAAATACTGCTGTTATTTTGGTGAAGAATGCACCGGGTTTTACCGATTTATTTGCAAAATAATTTTCTTCGATATATCTTTACATTTCAATTTAAACGGAGCGTTGCTCCAATGTAAAATGTTCCATCTACTTGCTTCTCCTCTTTTCAATTTTCGCCAGAGAGTTAAGCCACCAGCAGTTTTCAGCTAATACTTTTCTATAGATTAAGTACTCATTTACTGCATTTTTATACATGCAGATACTGATATAACCTATATAACCGTGTGCCGTAAATGCACACTTGTACTAACACCCGAATGATACAACTTTTTTAAAATAAATTAAAAACTAGCAAAATGAATTTCTCAATTTTTATGACAAATTACTGGTGGATACTGGTAATTTTATTTTCCTTACTTCTTTACAAATTTATCCTGCGCTTTTTATTCGGGATGGTAATCGTTCCTGAGAGCAAGATTGGATTGATTACAAAAAAGTATGTACTTGTTGGTTCTAACCGCGAATTGCCTGCAGGCAGAATTATTGCAACAAAAGGCGAAGCAGGTTTCCAGGCTCAAACACTTGCTCCGGGACTTTACTGGAGAATGTGGCCATGGCAGTATGCTGTTACTATGCAATCATTTACTGTTATTCCTGAAGGAAAGATTGGATTAATACTCAGTAATGATGGCGCTGAAATTCCTACGGGTGCTATACTCGGCAGAAGGGTGGATAGCGATAACTTTCAGGATGCTAAAAAGTTTTTGGATAATGGTGGGCAGAAAGGGAGACAGACAGCTTATATAACTGCAGGTACTTATCGCATTAATACTTTCGCGTTTACTATTACTATTACCGACATGGTGATTATTCATGAAAATATGGTTGGCATTGTAACCACCTTAGATGGGCAGCCAATTGAAAATGGGCAAATAGCTGGTAAGTATATTGAAGAGCATAATAACTTCCAGGACTTTGATACTTTTCTTCAAAATGGGGGCAACCGTGGCTTGCAGCCGAGCATTATTTTAGCTGGTAGTTATAATATTAATCCATGGGCTATACAAATTGAGGAAGTGCCAATGACAGAAATACCAATTGGCCATGTCGGCGTTGTTATATCTTACATTGGCGAAGATGGAAAAGACCTTACTGGCGAAAGCTTTAAACATGGCAACATTGTAAGCAAAGGAAAACGTGGCGTATGGATGGAACCTTATGGTCCCGGTAAATATCCCTTCAATAAGTATATTATGAGGGTAGAGTTAGTTCCTACAACAAATCTTGTTTTAAATTGGGCCAACACAAGAAGTGAGGCACATCAGTTAGATAAAAACTTATGCACTATCACGGTTCGTTCACAGGATGGTTTCCCTTTTAATCTTGACGTTTCACAAATCATTCATATACCGGCTAACGAAGCTCCGAAAGTAATTGCCCGTTTTGGAAGTATGGATAACCTTGTAAGCCAGGTGCTGGAACCTACCATTGGTAATTATTTCAGGAACTCTGCCCAGGATAGTGATGTGATTGCATTTCTGGCTACCCGTAAAGAAAGACAACAGGCTGCAAAAGATAATATGAAAACGGTTTTAGATGAATATAATGTGAATGCCGTTGATACATTAATTGGTGATATTGTTCCTCCGGAATCTTTAATGAAAACTTTAACCGATAGAAAGATTGCGCAGGAAGAAGAAAAAACGTATGCTACACAACAAATGGCGCAGGAAAAACGGCAAGGTCGTGAAAAAGAAACCGCCATTGCAGATATGCAAAAAGAAATAGTAAAAGCCCAGCAAAGCGTTGAGATTGCGCAACGCACTGCAGATGCCGCTGTAAAAAAAGCAGAAGGCGATGCAAATAGTTTGAAGCTGCAGGTAGACGCTGAAGCTACGGCAACAAAGATGCGTGCCAATGCAGAAGCTGAAGCTACCAAAGCAAGGGCCGGTGCGCAGGCTGAGGCTACAAGACTTAATGCCAGTGCAGATGCAGAAAGAATTACTAAAACCGGGTTGGCGCAGGCAGAAAAGATAATGGCTGTCGGTAAAAGTACAGCCGAAGCTTATGAGTTACAGGTGAAAGCTATGGGCGGCGATAACTTTACTAAATATAAAATCACTGAAGAGATAGGTAAAAACCAAATAAAGGTGATGCCTGATATCTTAATTGGCGGGGGCAATGGAACAGACGGCAGCATTAATGGTTTACTTGGTGTAAAATTAATGGAGATGATGGATATGAAGAAGATGGATTAGCACTCAAAGTCTTATTTTATAAAGCTCTGTCGAAAGGCGGAGCTTTTTTATGTGTATGGTTACTTGAGAGGCATGACACACAATGTTTAATTATCTTTGCAACCTTTCAAAATATTTATAACATTTTCAGACTTTAAAATGTACAGAACACATACATGCGGCGAATTAAGGCTTGCAGATATTAATAAAGAAGTGAACCTGGCAGGCTGGGTCCAAACCATAAGGAAATTTGGCTCAATAACTTTTGTGGATATAAGAGATAGGTATGGTATTACGCAATTATTATTTAATGAAAAACTTACGGAACAGCTTGATAAAAATCCGTTGGGAAGAGAGTTCGTTTTGCGTATAACCGGCACCGTTAGTGAGCGCAGCAATAAAAATAAAAATATTCCAACAGGCGATATAGAAATTCTTGTTTCGGAAATTAAAGTTCTGAATAAATCTGCAGTACCTCCTTTTACCATCCAGGACGAAACAGATGGCGGCGATGACCTGAGAATGAAATACCGCTTTCTTGATTTGAGAAGAAATGCGGTTAAAAAAAATATCGAATTAAGATATGCAGTAAACCGTGCTGCCCGGAATTATTTGCATGAAAATAATTTTATTGATATTGAAACTCCGTTTTTAATAAAATCAACTCCAGAAGGTGCAAGGGATTTTGTTGTTCCAAGCCGTATGAATGCTGGAGAATTTTATGCATTGCCTCAATCGCCACAAACTTTTAAGCAATTATTAATGGTAAGCGGCTACGATCGTTATTATCAGATTGTGAAATGCTTTCGCGATGAAGATCTGCGTGCAGACCGTCAACCGGAATTTACACAAATAGATTGCGAGATGTCTTTTGTAGAACAGGAAGATATATTGCAAATGTTTGAGGGCCTTGTAAAATCGATTTTTAAAGAAGTAAAAAATATCGACTACGCGGAACCGGTAGAAAGAATGACATGGGAATATGCAATGTGGAATTATGGAAACGATAAACCAGATATTCGTTTTGAAATGAAGGTTACTAATTTAAAGGTTGAGGGTAAAAATCATTTTGAGGGATTAAACGGTGCAGAATTTCCCGTGTTTAATAATGGAGAGACAATATTAGCTATATCAGTTCCCGGATGCAGCGACTATACACGCAAGCAAACAGATGAATTAATCGATTGGGTAAAACGCCCGCAAATAGGAATGGGTGGCCTGGCATTTGTGAAGGTGAACAATGACGGCACTTTCAAAAGCAGCTTTGATAAATTTTTTATTGAAGATCAATTGAAATCATTGGCCGTGTTCTGTAAATCAAATCCCGGCGATCTTATTTTAATTCTTACGGGTAAAGAGGAGCGCACAAGAAAAGCCATTAGCGAACTTCGTCTATACCTGGCCGATAGGTTAGGCTTGCGCAGGCCTGGTGAATTTAAATTATTGTGGGTTACAGATTTTCCATTGTTTGAATATGATGAAGAAGGCAATCGCTGGGTAGCAAGGCATCATCCTTTTACTTCGCCCAAGCCTGAAGATATTGAAGTAATGATTGATAATAATCCTGTAATTGATAATGCCGATAAATACCTGGAACATCCTTATTCAAAAATAAAGGCTAATGCTTACGACATGGTACTGAACGGAAATGAAATTGGCGGTGGTTCCATAAGGATTTTTCAAAGAGATTTGCAGGAAAAAATGTTTGCTGCTTTAGGAATGACTAAAGAAGAATCACAATATAAATTTGGATTTCTGCTTGGTGCATTTGAATATGGCGCGCCGCCACATGGTGGCATTGCTTTTGGCTTCGACAGGCTTTGCGCAATCCTTGGCGGCAGTGAATCCATCCGTGATTTCATTGCTTTTCCAAAAAATAATTCAGGCCGTGATGTAATGATTGATGCGCCATCAACAATTGATGAAAAGCAATTGGAAGAGTTGCAGATTAAGTTGGATTTGAAGAGATAATAAGCACAATATCTAATAAATTAAATTTTGATCTTAATAAGACAGAATAAGACAATTCTTCAAGAAGTATTAATTTAAAAATTGACAACTGTGATTATCTCACAACCCTTCCAATTTTGTTTCGCCACTTTTCAGAATATGCTCTTTCCCTTTCCAAACAAACACGCCTGAAGTCCCGGATGGAATAGAGATTATCGCACTTAATTTCGAGTGTTCGTTAACGTTATAGTTCACTTTAATTTCGCCTCTCGGATGCGGCATTATGCCGGATACTTTTGTGAGCGAACCAAGATTAGGTTCTATTTTTATTTTATTAAAGCCTGGCGCATCTGAATCAATGCCCAATACCGTTCTGAAAAATTCAATATTAGGACTGGCTCCCCATGCATGACAATCAGAACGTGCAACATTAATATCACTTATTTCCGCCCAGGTAGTAAGGCCCATTGCCAAATTATCTTTCCATATTTGTAAATGATCCAAATAGAGATTTCCAAATCCTGTTTTGTGTAATGCCTGGTTTACATAATATTGAAAATAGATAGTTGCCTGCGTTAATGAAGCATCAGAGATAATTTTCTGTGCCAATTGTTTCGCAGATTCGCCTTTTATAATTCCGGTTAAAATAGCAAGCGTATTTGTATGCTGTGAAAAATATTCTTTCTCTTTTGTATCAGCAAATAATTTTCTTGCATCATCCCAATATTTTCGTTTAATCGTTGACGTTAGAGTTAATATTCTATTTTTATATTCAGTTGCAAACGCCTTCATTCCCAAACTATCTTCCAGCCTTGCAGCTATTTGATAAGCCCACAATAGCTGGAGGTCAAGAACTGCAGAACAGCCGTCTTTTCCGAAAGGAGCCATTCCGCTTCGCCATCCTTTATTTTCGCACCAGTCAGTAAATTCCCAATAAGGCGCATCTTTTAAGCTGCCGTCCTGTATCTGGTAGTTATTAAAAAATTGAAGCACCTGCCTTTCTCCCGGTAAAAATTGTTTCACGAAAGAAGGGTCATTTCCGTACATATAATAATCATTCAGCATCCCGATCCACCATAAAGAAAATGGAGGAATTTCTTGTGCATTTGCAGTAGGATAGCGGCTTAATGTAATGCCTTCCGCCATTCTTGAGTAATCTAATTGTGTAATTGCATTTCGCATCAGGCGGTCATCGCCGGTATTGTATAGAGATACCATCGCCTGTATGCGTGTGTCGCCAGCATACTGCAATTGCTCATAATACGGGCAATCCATATAAGTTTCTACGGCGTCCAATCTTGCAGTCCGCCAACCAGTTTCGAATATTTTTTGGAGTGTATCATTATCAGTGGTAAAATTTGCTTTCAGTTTGAAAGGGTAGCCTGTAAAAATTCCATAAAGATCGTTAATAGTTAAAGGCTCATCTTGTGTTTTTATTTCTAATTGCAGGTAGCGATAAGTGCGCCACGCTAAAGGAGTAAATGTTTGTTCATCACTTCCACTAGCAATTAATTCGTCTTTTACGCCAACAAATCTTTTACCTTCTATTGAATCACGATTACCCTTTTTATTTTGTGCCTTCCAGTTTTTACTATTGCCTTCATCAATATATAACGCTTCCGCATACCCTAAAATAATATCTGCATTTTTCCCTTTGCCAAATTGTAAAACAGGGTAGGCGTTGGTGAGTACGCCGTTATCCAATAGTACAGTTACAGTTGTATTTGCCGGCACCGTAAAAGATGTTTTAGCCAAAGGAAATGAAGCAGGTAAACTAATGCCGGAAACTTTGCGAACTTTTTGCAGTCGTTCGGTTGTAAGTTCCACTTGTGGAATGCTTCTTGGTATTAGCATCCAGCTCAGGTCGGTTTGTAAAACCCCTTTGGGTAGTCCTGCTACTATTTGTTTTCCACTCATCCAATCAGCATCATTATATGCAAGACTTTTCCAATTGAGCGGATATTTTGCATAATCTATTTTTTCTCCCGGCCCAGCTACATAATAACTGTAAATTAAATCCGGCTGTAGGGAACTATAGCTGCTATCTTCAATGCATTTCCACGAGGCATTCGTGTTCACTATTTTTTCTTCATCAGAATTTCCCTGTAAAATAAAACCGGTGCGAAAAGATATTTGATGCTCGGGTTTATACTCACCGAAGTTCCATACAACAGCAGCTATAACGTTACCGCCTGTACGCAAATATTTTGCAATATCAACTGTTTCATAATTCCAGTGAAAAAGATCAGCACGGGACGGTCCGAGAGAAACTAAAGTGTCATTTACAAATAACTTATACCTGTTATCTGCAGAAACGTGCACAATAAACGAAGCCGGTGTATTAGGCAATGAAAACGTTTTCCGAAAATGATATACGCCATAATCTTTTGGTGTTGAATTAGGAGCCGCTATCCAATAAGCATTCCATCGTTTGGTAAGTACATCTTTTGAGATGCTCTGTGTAGTTCCATACACTGAAAAAATATTCAGTATAATAAAAAGTACATTTCTTTTCATATCGTTACTTAAATTTTTATATATAGATATAAGCGTAAAAACATTAGGGAAATTTAATTAAAAACAGTAACCTATATGATTTTAATCATCTTTTTTTATTTTTATTTCTTTGAAATTGCACCCTGATTAAATCTGAACCCGTGTGCAATAATATAATAAAATATTTGGGAAGAGACTGTATTAAGGTTTTTGCGCCATTTATTGCAAGCCTTTCTATAATAAATGCGAGTGCTCAGGATGCATTTAAAATAGCGGCCCAATACAGGGTACGTCCTGAAATGAGACACGGATATAAAACACTTTCAGCAGATACTTCCGGCGCAGCTTTTTTTATAGCCCAAAGGGCAAGGCTAATATTTGATTATAAAAAGGAAAATCTGAAAGCATATATTTCTATGCAGGATGTAAGAACATGGGGCGATGAGGAACAATTAAAAAATATTCCGGGCTTATCAGTAAATGAATTATGGATTGAGCTTTTTTTCAAAAATAATTTCTCTCTGAAAATGGGAAGGCAGGAATTGGTTTATGACGATCAGCGATTGCTTGGAAATGCAGACTGGAACAATGCCGCACGCTCTCACGACGCCTTGCTTTTAAAATATACAAATAAGGAAAAAAAGATCAACTGGCATATTGGAGGTGCATTCAATCAAAATGGTGAACCGCTTTTTGAAACTAGCTATACCTTAAATAACTACAAATTTTTTGCATTCACATGGCTCAAAAAGGAGTTCACAAAAAGCTCAGTTTCTGCAACAGCAATTGTGAATGGATTAAACTCTGTGTCCACTGCTTCTAAAAGTGTTAAGGCCAGCTTTACTTTTGGGCCATTATATAGTTACCAGGATAAAAATTTTAAAGCAATATTGGGCGGTTATTATCAAACAGGAAAAACAGAAAGTAATTTACTACTATCTGCGTATATGCTTAATAGTTATGCTGAGCTGCATAACAAGATTTTTTTTGGAGGAGGGGGTGTAGATTATTTATCCGGCAACTCTGACAAAACTTCTTTGAGCCATAGTCAAAGTTTTTCTACCTTGTATGCTACCAATCATAAGTTTTACGGATATATGGATTACTTTATTAATATTCCCTCGGATACCAAACAACGCGGCTTAATAGATCCTTATCTCCGTATTGGCGTTACTGCTGTCAAAAATTTTAAAGCCACGCTTGATATACATCATTTTTATTTAGCCAATGAAAATAATTATGCAGTTAATAAAATACAGAAAAGCCTGGGAACTGAATTTGATTTCTTAACCGAATACCAACCTTCTTCGTTAATAAATTTGCAGGCAGGCTATTCAATGATGTTTGCAACAAAAAATATGGAATTAATAAAAGGTGTTAACAGTAACAATTACAATGGATGGGCGTTTATAATGCTTAAGGTATCACCAACTTTTTTCAGTCATGAATTAAAATAATAAAATTAAGAAAAACATGAAAATCAAAAAGAACATTTTTATATTATTGGCATTTATTGCCGCTGCATTTGGCATAAGTTGCAAAAGCAACGGTACTGCTTCTGCTGCCGATGAAAAAGTTACCGGCGAAGAAATAGCAGAATTATCTTATGCGCCCATGGTACCAAAACCTATCACGAGAAATCATCCTACACATGTTATTGTGAATTTAAATATTGTTGAACGCGTAATGAAGCTTGCAGACAGCACTGACTATATGTTCTGGACTTTTGGTGGTGCGGTTCCCGGTCAATTCATTCGCGTAAGAGAAGGCGATGAAGTGCAAATAAACCTCGCTAATTTAGCCGCAAATAAATTGTCGCACAGCATCGACCTTCATGCCGTAAGTGGCCCCGGCGGTGGTGCAGAAGCTTCTAACGTTGCACCTGGCCAAACTTCTACATTTCACTTTAAGGCGCTTAACCCAGGGCTGTATGTATATCATTGTGCTACTGCTCCTGTGCCAATGCATATTGCCAACGGCATGTATGGATTAATCTACGTTCAGCCCAAAGAAGCCTTACCTAAAGTGGATAGAGAATATTATATAATGCAGAGCGAATTTTATACAAAAGGAAATTTTGGATTGAAAGGATTGCAGGAATTTGATGAGCAAAAGGGAATTAACGAACAGCCAAATTATGTTGTGTTTAATGGTAGTGTAAATGCAAATGCCGGCAAAAATGCTTTACCGGCAAACGTGAACGAAACGGTAAGGTTATTCGTAGGTAATGGTGGCCCGAATCTCGTTTCTTCTTTCCATGTTATTGGTGAAATATTCGACAAGGTTTATTTGGAAGGCGGCGAAATGGTAAACCGCAATTTTGGTACAACTCTTATTCCATCCGGTGGCGCTGCAATTGTTGAAATGAAAATGGACATACCGGGCGTGTATAATATTGTTGATCATTCAATCTTCCGAACATTCAATAAAGGATGCCTTGCACAAATAAAAGTAAAGGGAGGAAGAGATACATTGATCTTTCGAAAAAATTAATTGATAAAATATTCTTCATATAAAGAATGAAAGTAGTTTTTGCAATATTATTTTTTATTAGTTGTCTTTCGTGCGAAAGCCAGTCAAAAATAAATATTGCTGCAGAAAAGAAGATGGTAAAAGTAAAAGGCGGTAAGTTTAAAACTTTTTATGTTTCAAAAACTGATAAGCCATTACTTGTAGAACCATTTTTAATGGATGAATGTGCGGTAACCAATAAAGAGTTTCTTGAATTTGTAAAAGCAAATCCTGCGTGGAGCAAATCAAAAGTAAAGAGGCTTTTTGCAGATTCTAATTATTTAAAACATTGGAAAAGTGACTTTGAAATTGGAGAATCAAATAAAAATATTTACAATTCACCGGTGGTAAATGTATCATGGTTTGCCGCTATTGCCTATTGTAACTGGAAGAATAAGCGGCTTCCAAACCTTGCTGAGTGGGAGATTGCAGGCAATGCGCCTCCTCAAAATATACAATATACTTCCATTACAGATTATATAATGAAATGGTATGAAAAACCATCTTTGCCTGTATTGCCAAATGTGAAAACAACTTATTGTAACACATATGGCTTATACGATATGCACGGCCTCATATGGGAATGGACCTTTGACTTTAATAGTTTTATAAGCACCAGCGACTCAAGAAATACCAGCAACAACGATAATAATTTATTTTGTGCCGGCGCATCCATTAATGTAACTAACCGCGAGGATTATGCAGCTTTTTTGCGCTACGGTTTTCGCGGAAGTCTCAGGGGAAATTATTGTATTTCAAGCCTTGGATTTCGCTGCGTTAAAGATTTACCCTCAAACAAACTTTAAAATAATTAACATGAAAAAATATATAATGCTTTCTGTAGTTACTGCTTTTTTATTTAGCTGTAATGGAAATATGGATGTTGCAAACAATAATGCAGGCACAGATAATACAGTAAAAAAATCTGTTACAAAAAATAATAATGCTTCCGCTGCAGAAAGTATTTTTATAGTGTCCGATACCTTTCAAACACAAAATAAAAAAGAGATAATTCTATCTTCACTTTCGGGCAAGCCTACCGTTGTTGGAATGATCTTTACTAATTGCAGCTATGCGTGCCCGAAGATAACTGCCCAAATGAAAAACATTGCCGGTAAATTAAAAGCTGATGGCAAAGATGCAAATTTTGTGCTTGTAAGCTTTGATACAAAAAGAGATAATGCCGGGCAGCTTAAGATGTTTGCGAATATGATGAATATTGATGATAGCTGGATGCTTTTGCATGGTAGCGAGCAAGCTGTTAGAACCCTATCAGTATTGCTGAATGTACAATTTGAAAAAGATGCGGAAGGAAATTTTTCTCACAGCAATATTATTTCTGTACTCGATAAAAACGGCGTACTTGCATTTCAGAAAGAAGGCCTGGAAGCTGATCAAAAAGAAACAGTTAATAGAATTGAAGAGTTAATAAATTAAAAAGCGCTACTTAAAAATTTATCTTCTTCTTTCGCGAAGGGCTGGTGCGAGGTTATTACTTGATTCCATCATTCTTTCTCATAAATTCCAGCAAATCACGGGCATCGTTATCTGAAAGATTTTGGTTAGGCATACGTACCAAACAAATTTGAAGATTAGCCTGAGCCCTGGGATCTTTTTCCAGCATTTCGTCTGTATTGGTAATAAAATTCATGATCCATTCAGGTTTATATCTTTTTGTAACGCCAAGCCATCCCGGGCCAACTAATTTTTCATCTGTTAGTTTGTGACAACCGGAGCATTTCACATCATATATTTTTGCGCCCCCATTTGCAAGGTTTACATCCAGTTTGCTTGAAATATCCACATGAGTAAATTTGCCGGATCCGCGGTTAGGATCATAAGTTGCAGCATCATTTCCGCCGGGGTTTGGTAATTTCTCATCTCCTTCCTCAGGGTCCTGAACAACTGAGCCAGACGTGGCTGATTTATTTTGATCGCCGCTGTTACAGGCATACATCATCACTGATAACAGACCCATTATCATTATTTTTTTCATAAAACAAAATTAATATTTAAGTGCAAGAATACGTATATGCATACAGAATAATTATGATCGAAATCATAATTGCAGTTTTTGTAACTTACTTATTAAAATCCCTAATTGATTTTATTTAGAATAAACTATGATAGCAGAAAAATTCTTGTTAGAAAAGGAAGCAATATTAATATAAAAAAAGACCAAAGTATTTTTATGAGCGTGACGTGCGTTATGTAGTCATATTCTTTATGATTGAAATCATGTTTGTCTTGCTAATTTTTGTTTTACTTTCCAAAAATTAATAAATTATAAATTAATGGTTATAAAAGATGTTCTTGAACAGCTTGAAGCAGCAAAGCATCCTGTTGCTAAGCAGCTTCACAAAGGAGATAATTTTAAAGTGATAATTATGGGCTTTAAAGGCGGAATGAAATTAAAAGAACAAACTGCGCCGATGCCCTCAAAGCTTACCGTTATACCAGGAAGCGTAGTTTGCAATTCAGAGGGAACAGGACAGAATTACCAGTATGATGAAATTGAGATACTTGTAAACATCTTTCATTTTGCTATTGCAAAAGAAAACAGCTTACTCACACAAGGATAAAAAGTATTTATAAATGGCTTCACCAGAAGATAATATCGCTGCACAAAAATGGATGCGCATAGCGTTAATTAATTTACTTATTGTTGCTTCGCTCGGCGTAATAATGCGCTATAAAATTGCTTATTCGCTTCCTTTTATTGAGCAAGAGAATTTTCTACATGCCCACTCGCATTTTGCTTTTTCAGGCTGGATAACACAAGCTTTGATGACGTTGATGATCGCTTACCTTGCAAGGCACTCAAAAGAAAATATTTTTAAAAAATATAAGTGGCTATTGCTGGCAAATTTAATTTCAGCTTATGGCATGTTGCTGTCATTTCCGTGGGAAGGGTACGGTATTATTTCCATTATTTTTTCAACCCTGACAATTTTTGTTTCCTATGTATTCGCTTTTATTTTTTGGAAAGATTTAAATAAATTGCAAATAAAAAAAGTAAGCCATTATTGGTTTAAAGCAGCGCTAGTTTTTAATATTTTTTCGTCCCTCGGCCCATTTTTTCTTTCTTACATGATGGCTAACAATATCTCTCATCCTAATTGGTATCTTGCCTCAACCTATTATTTTTTACATTTTCAATATAACGGTTGGTTCTTCTTTGGTTGCATGGGCTTATTAAGTGAGCATCTTAATAATTCCGGCATTCCTTTTTCAATTCAAAAGAAAGGTTTCTGGCTATTTGCTGTAGCTTGCATTCCCGCATATTTTTTATCAGCATTATGGCTTCCTATTCCTTTATGGATTTATATAATCGTAGTTCTTGCCGCGCTCTCGCAGTTATTGGGTTGGGTAATTTTAGTGAAACAAATGCTTATTAAAAAATCAATTTTCTTTAATGAAATTAATATTCAAACCCGATGGATATTTATTTTGTCCGGCATTGCATTATCAATAAAATTATTGTTGCAAGCTGCGTCTACAATTCCATCTTTAAGCAAATTCGCATTCGGCTTCAGGCCGGTTGTTATTGGTTATTTACACTTAGTTTTATTAGGCGTAATTACGTTGTTTATTATTGCCTATTCAAAAATCGAAAATTTAATTTGTACAAACCGAACAGGAAATGCAGGCATTGTGATTTTTATTATCGGTATTATTTTAAACGAACTTTTCTTATTAATCCAGGGTTCATCCTATATGATTTTCATTGGAGTTCCGTATATTAATCAGTTATTGCTGGTAGCAGCGTTATGTATGTTTTCGGGATTGACAATGTTGATTTCCGGATTAAAAAAAACCAATCTCGTTCACTAATTTCAATCATCTCTTAGCCAGGAATTTTCCTTGAAATGAATGCTTCTATCGGACCACCATTTGTTACAGTTCATTTACATGATGCCTGTTAGTTCACGTATCTTTATATTTATATAAAGTTATAAATGATCAATTCGTATGACATACTTGTAAATACGGAACTTAGGGCGTGGCAAACTAAAATGCTGCGAAAACCATCGCTATTGAATAATCTTTCCAAAAGAATGCAGACCAAAATTAATAGTTGGATACCTGAAAAAGTGCATCGGGCTATAACAGTTACAATTAAACAAATGGTTCGCGGAGTTTTATTTGGCGCCCGATATACCACCTCGCATCCATTACAAAATGCAAATCTTCAGCAGAGAGAAGATGCCGTAAAAAAGAAAATAGATGTGTATAGAAAAACTGCTGCAGTGGAAGGTGGGATTACGGGCGCTGGCGGGCTTTTGCTGGGCCTTGCTGATTTTCCAATCTTATTAGGAATTAAAATAAAATTATTGTTCGATATAGCGGCGTTGTATGGTTATGATGTGAAAGATTATAAAGAAAGAGTGTACCTGCTTCACATTTTTGAATTGGCATTTTCGAGCGCCATTCATAGAAAAAAGGTTTATTTAAAAATGATTGATTGGCAAACTCAGCAGCAAAGCTTACCAGCAGATATTAACCAGTTTGACTGGAGAAATTTTCAACAGGAATACAGGGACTATCTTGATATTGCAAAGATGGCTCAACTTATTCCCGTAATAGGCGCTCCCGTTGGTATAGTAGTAAATAATCGTTTAATTAAAAAGCTTGGGCGCACAGCCATGAATGCTTACAGAATGAGAATATTTGAAGATGAAAATTTGGTTGTAAAAAATGCATTCTAAAAAATTCTCGTGAATAATTGTTCGAAAACAACACTACGAAACAATTTTTTCCAAAATATATTTTCTCGTTATGTAACTTTTTTGCGTTGGCTTGCGTAATACCATCATCTCCTTAAAAAAATTTTAATTATCATGAAAAAATTATTGATTGTATTATTTGCTTTTGCAAGCACAAAATCATTTGCCCAAAAATGGGAAACTATAAAAGGTAACGGACAGATAAAAACTGAAACAAGGCAGGTAAACACCTTCACTTCACTTACATCGCAGGGTTCTATGAATGTTGAAATTTCTTATGGAAGTTCCAACAGCCTCACTATCGAAGCCGATGAAAACCTGCTTCCTTACATTGAGACAACAGTAGAAGACGGTAAACTTACTATTAAACCAAAGAAAAATGTAAACCTTAAATCAACTTCAAGAATGGTTGTGCATGTTTCCATGACGAAGGTAAAATCTTTGAAACTCAGCGGAAGCGGAAATATGAACGGAAATGGCTCATTCACCAATGATGATAAGACTGATGTTTCTGTTTCGGGCTCAGGAAATCTTAATTTTAAATTTGACACATTTAAAGATCTTGATATTGCTGTTTCTGGAAGCGGAAATATAGATTTGAAAGGCAATGCCACTAATAGCATAACCGCACAGATAAGCGGCAGCGGAAATATTGATTGTAGTGGTATCAGAAGTAATGACGTAGATGCAAAAATAAGCGGCAGCGGAAATGTAAAAGTCTATGCACAAAATAGCATTGATGCGAAAATAAGCGGCAGCGGAAATGTGTTCTATAAAGGAGATGCACAAAAAATAAGCAGCAAAGTTGCCGGCAGCGGTAAGGTTTTAAAAATGTAATTATTCCTTTTCAATAACTTCTTTGCATTAAAAGCCATGGCTCTAATCAAGTCATGGCTTTTAATTTTTGGTAATTTTTCGTGTAGGCTACATGTTACATTGTAAGTTTTTATTTGTAATTCATAATATAATATTCTATTATAAATAGATCTCCTATAAATCAAAGAATACTAATCTGCGTTTACGCCGCATTGTTATGGTTATTTTTTTAATTCTTATCACATCTGATTCTTATATAGAAATAAAATTTATTTTCATTCATAAATAGAAGTGTAAATTCAATCTTATTACTATAATCATTTAATTCTTCAAAACCATAAAATGAAACTAAAAGCTCTGATAGCCGCAATTACTTTATTTTTCTTCTCTTCAATATATTCTCAAACTTATACACCCAGTCCTGAAAATTTACAGGCAAGAGACAAGTTTAGCGATGACCGGTTTGGACTTTTTATTCACTGGGGGCCTTTTAGCATTCCCGGTTCGGGCGAATGGGTAATGAATAACAGGAACATTACGGTTAATAATTATAGAAGACTAATGGATTTTTTTAATCCCATTGAATTTAATGCAGCAGAATGGGTAAGCATGGCGAAGAATGCAGGCATGAAATATATCACTTTAATTACTCGTCATCATGATGGATTCAGCATGTGGAATACAAAATATTCTGATTTTAATATTATGAATACGCCTTTTAAAAAAGACGTTGTAAAATTAATTGCAGATGAATGCCACAAACAGGGCATACAACTTTTTTTGTATTATTCTTTGTTAGATTGGACAAGAGAAGATTATCCACACGAAACAGGTAGAACAGGCCAGGGCACAGGCCGGAAGAGCCACGGTGATTATACAAGCTATTTACAGTTTATGAAAAATCAGCTAACAGAATTGCTTACAAATTATGGAACAATTGGTGGGATTTGGTTTGATGGATATTGGGACCAAACGCCACCGGAAGGTGCTGCAGATCGCACACCGAGAATTGACTGGCATCTTGATGAGATTTATGCGCTCATTCATAAGTTGCAGCCACAATGCCTCATAGGCAATAACCATCACCTTACACCAATTCCTGGAGAAGACTTTCAAATGTTTGAAAAAGATTTGCCGGGTGAGAATAAATCAGGTTTGAGTTTTCAAAAAGCTTCCGATAGGTTACCGCTCGAAACTTGCGAAACTATGAATAATTCGTGGGGTTTTAACATTACTGATACCAGTTATAAATCAGTAAATGAGCTCATTCATTATTTAGTAAACGCAGCCGGCCGCAATGCTAATTTTTTATTGAATGTAGGCCCGATGCCCAATGGAAAAATTCAACAGGAATTTGTTGATACACTAAAAGAAATAGGGAAGTGGCTGCAGGTAAATGGAAAAACTATTTATGGCACAAGAGGTAATATTGCGGCGCCTCAGCCATGGGGTGTAATAACCGGTGCTAATAAAAAATTGTATGTACATATATTAAAAATGCCGTGGAATAAACCTTACATTTTTATTCCCGAATTAAAAGAGAAAATACTTGAGGCAACCTTATTCTCTGATGGAACAAAAATTAAATTTAAACAAATACCAGAAGGTTGTTTTATTTATACAGACGGGATGAGAGAGGACAATACAGATACCATTGTGCAATTAAACATTAAATAAAAGTGTGAAGGACTAATGATAAAAAAATATAGTAGCAATTATTCCAAGTAAAATTATAATTGAAATAATAATGGGCCATCGCAAAGATTTTTTTTCCGGCTCCCTGGAAATTTCGGCAGCGTCTTCAAAAGAGCTTAATATTTTATCTCTTGAAGCAGCATTCATTTCAAGTGCTTTAGGTAACGGGGGCGTAATTACTTGTTGGATAAAAAAATCATTGAAATCTTCAAGCTGGGCGGCCTTCGCCCATTCTTTTAATCCTTCGTACCATACCAGCGTATCTTTTTTTAGATGATAATCTTTTAATTGCTCAAAATTAAAGGGGCCTTTTTTTGTATAGCCATCATGAATAAAATATTGCCGCATACGAGTTTGCAATTGGTTAAAACACATTTTCCAAAGCGGTATAGCTTACATTTTCTTTGATAAAAATATAAGCACAAATTACTTTAATATAAATGATACTACATAAGATTAACCATTTACCAAATTTGTAGTTTTAGAGTGGGTTGCTCGCACAACCACTCTCTAATCTTCAAAAATTATTGCAAATAAAAATCAAATTTATTTCAGTAAAAAAAGAACATAAATCTTTCTTTGCCGGAATGTCTTTGTTTATTACATGGGTAACTAAATGTATATATAGTTTTTGTGCTAATGATTGGAGTTTGTCAAATTCGTTCTGTTCAATGACTTCCAATTTCTCGGAAAAATTGTTGTTCCAGTGTCATCTCATATCTTCCCATCTCATTTCAACTCAGTTCCTTTTAAATAATCACTAAGGTTTTCAATTGCTTTTGCATCAACTTCAATCTGCTCCTGAGCTTCTTTCCAATTTCTTTGTTCTATTGCTTCCCGAATGCCCGGCATTGTTTTTACGCCATAACCCGTATAAAAACCCGGTGCGTAAATGGTGTGTTTATACCAGGACCTGCGTGGCAATCCTGCATCATTTAATAACTGTTGTTCAGCCCTGTACAATGCTTCATTGAAAGCCGCCGTTACCTTGCCATTTTTTATATTATCCTGGTAAATATTTTTTAATGAATCTGTGCTTTTTTTCAATTGTTCCAACGCATTTTGCAAAGGAGAAAAATCAAGATATGGTACTTCTGATTTCACCACAGGGCTTACGAATTTTTTAGTAGGGTCTTCGCCGGTTGCATAATCGCCTGAACTAATAATTTTATTTTCTATTTCAGTAGCGTCTCTTTCGTTATTAATCAGCGTTATCAATTCATCAGAATAGCCATCAATAGTTTTATATAAATGAGTAAAATCAAAAGGTAAAACATCCGCTTCCGACATTCGTAAAACAACCCTGCCGGCAGTTTGTGCAAGTGTCAGCTCATATTGAAAACCCGGGTCTTTAAAAGTTATAAAATTATAATAAGAATCATAGATGGAATGGTATTCGCCACCATTATCTTCACCGCCATATCCGAGATTCAATGCAGGAATTCCGGCGTGTTGAATAAAGGCTGAATAATCAGACCCTGAACCCATTGCTCCCAATTTCAAATTTTTTTCATCCATAATTTTTTTCTTTGCTTCCGTTGTTTTTGCTTCTATTGCATCGTGTGCTTTCTTTCTGTCAAATACGCTCACATTTGTTTGCGGATCTATTACCTTTTTGGCAATTTCATCCATTAAAGGCTCTAAAGCATGCGAACCTTCTGCGTATAAAAATCCACGGCCGTTACCATCGGAATTAATATATACAACCGCTTTTTGTTTTAATTCTTTTTCATGTGTTTCCAGCCATTCTGTTGAGCCAAGTAAAGCGGGTTCTTCGCCATCCCACGAACAGTAAACCAAAGTGCGAGCAGGTTTCCAACCGGTTTTTAAGAGTTCTCCAATTGACTTTGCTTCTTCCAGCATTGCTGCCTGGCCGCTTGTTGGATCGGCGGCTCCGTTCACCCAAGCATCCTGGTGATTACCTCTAATTACCCATTCATCAGGAAATTCAGAACCCTGGATTTTTGCAATTACATCATAACAGGGAACAATGTTCCAATTAAATGCAACTTTCAAATGCACTTTTGTTTTGCCAGGGCCAATGTGATATGCAAACGGCAATCCGCCATGCCATTCATCAGGTGCAACGGGTCCTTCAAGCGCTTTCAGCAATGGCGTTGCATCATGATAGCTTATTGGCAAAACAGGGATTTTTAAAAGATTAGGAGCTTCTAACCTGTTTAATCTTTTGGCGTCTTCAGTTGCGCCAACGCCAGGTGTTAAGGGATCGCCCGGATAAATAACCATATCCATTACAGAACCTCTTTGAACTCCGAATTCATTTTTAAAAGCTCCTTTTGGGTAAACATCACCATGAAAATATCCATCATCCATGGGATCGCTGTAGATAATACAACCAATAGCGCCATGCTCTTGTGCCACTTTGGGTTTGGTACCACGCCAGCTATGGCCATATTTTGCAATAACAATTTTTCCTTTTACATCAATCCCCATTTTGTCCAGCACTTTATAATCATCAGGTAAACCATAATTTACAAAAACCAATTCGCCGGTTACATCGCCATCTGCGCTGTATGCGTTGTATGTTGGCAACTGGCCCAATTGGCCGCTTGTGGCATCTTCGTTTAATGCAGGTTCTTTTAAAATGGCCTTATACATTGTTGGCGAAACCATTTCTAATTCTCTTGTTTTAGGAGTAGGAAATAAAACATGAAAGGTTTCTATCTGTGCATTCCATCCCCATTTTTTATAAAGGCTGAGAATGTATTCGGCATTTTCTTTACTGCCCGGAGAGCTTATGTGATGTGGCTTTGCAGAAAGCTTCTTCATATTTTCCCCGATGTTTTCTTTACTTAAATTTTTATCGAACGAAGATTCAAGATTCAATTCTTTATCAATGTTTTTTTCGTAGAAACCAGTAATCTTTTTTGCTTGAGAAAATGAAAATTGAAAATTAAGGAATGCAAATGCAGTTAGTAGAGCCTTATTCATTATATAAAGTTTTATTGAAAAATAATTCTTTTTAAGCCAATAAATCTATTTAAAAAAGAAAGATAAATTTTATCCTACGCATGAAAATATTTTTTAAGGAAAAATTTAAAAGTTATAATGCAAGTCATTACAACACTATCAAAGCAAGATTTGACTTTGATATTATGTAAGCAGGTTAAATTTCTAAGTAAAAAATCACTCAACAATAGTAACAGGAGTTCCTACAGGAATATAACTATAGAGGTCTTTAGCTTCAGTATATTTTAATGAAATGCAGCCATCTGTCCAGTTTTGATAATAATCTACAGTCCATTCTTCACTAGGCCTCGTAGCATGAATAGCAATGCCACCGCCGATCCTGGCATTACGGGGAATAATACCTTTTGCTTTTCTTTCCTTAAACTTTTCTATGCTTTGTTCATTCGGATAATCTAATAAAAGCTCAAAGCCCCATTTCGGATTAATTTTTTTAAGCAGTACTTTAAATTTTCCATCGGGTGTTCTTTTATCTCCTTCCATATATTTATCGCGAAGGTCATCGCTTCCAAAAACGCAGGGATAAGTTGCGTACCATCCCTGGTCGTCATAAACTTTCAGTTCATAATCTTTCTTGGAAATAATAATGTAATAAGGATTACCACCAACAATTTTGCGGCTTCCTGTCTCGAAAAGCGCAGTACTTGAAGTAGCTTTATCATTATTTTTAGAGGGAATGAAAGAAACAAAAAATAAGGAAATTACTATTGCCGATAATATAAAGGGTGTACGGTTTGTCATTTGAAGGAAAGCTTGCTGCAATTTATTTCAAACGGAACCGCATACAAAATTATTTTGCAAAAGAAGAGATGATTTAACTTTTTTTTCAACAGTTGTTATCATCACGTATTAATCCCATTGCTCTTCTTCTTTTTCCCTTAACCTGTCAACACGCTTGCTAATAATGATGCTTATTTCATAAAGAATGATAAGCGGAACCGCTACAATGGTCTGGCTCGTCCAGTCGGGAGAGGGCGTAATAACAGCGGCCAAAATTAAAATTACGACGTAAGCATATTTACGATACGACTTTAAGAATTTAGGTGTAATAAGCCCAAGTTTGGAAAGCACATACGCCAACACAGGAAGCTCAAAAGCCAGGCCGCAGCCTAATATAATGTCAGTGAGTGTCTCAATAAAATCATCTAAAGTAGGAAGGTAATTGTAAACATGTAATGTGCCTAACTGAAAATTGGCAAGAAAATTAAATGTAAAGGGAGCAAGCAAATAATATCCAAAGGCAGCTCCGCAGAAAAAACATAAGGACACCCAGCCAATACTTCCGCGTGCATATTTTAGTTCTTTAGTCGATAAGGCAGGCTTTACAAATCGCCACAGTTCCCAGAAAAGATAGGGAAACGCAACAATAATAGCGCCCATAAATGAAATAGAAATAGCAGACATAAAAGGGCCGCTAACTGTACTTCCTAATAAACGAATATCAACTGGCGGCATGCACAGTGAATTGCCAAGATGAAGGGTGTGGCTAAGATTGCAAAGGCCGGTATAAGTTATAAAATCTTTACGGGCGGGCGCATAGATAATATTATCAAATACCCAATCAATCTTAAAAAAAATAACAAAGGCTATAACTACTAATACAAGTGCCGAACGAACCAGGTGCCATCTCAGAACCTCAAGATGGTCAATAAAGCTCATCTCAGTATCCTGCGTATCAATACCACGGAACTTTTTAAAAAATGCCTTTCTTTCTGAAGTCGTATTACTCAATTCAAATTTTTTGTTATATGGAATGCAAATATAAATGAAGCGGCCGATTGAAATATTCTTTCCAAAAACTTTAAAATTGATTTATAAGCGCAGATAAATTCAATAGTGGCTAATGCATCGCCTCGCCCAAATTCATTTTTTTCTTTTTATTTCCTTTTACCAATAATACAAATGGCACACAAATAAGAAATAATACGCCGAGATAGAGGAACACATCCATATAAGATAATACAGCAGCTTGTTTGGTAACATTGTAGTCCAGCGCTTTGTATGCGCTGTTTAACGCTACGTTCGAATTCATTCCTTTAGCCATAAAACCTTTCTGCATTATGGCTAACCTTTGTTGCACTACTGGATTGTTTCTGTCTAAATGACCAACAATGTTAGTTCGGTGAAACATATTCTGCGAAGCAAGAAATGTAGTAATAATGGCCACACCAAATGAACCGCCCAACTGGCGCATCATTCCCGTAAAAGCAGCACCCTGGCCTATTTGCTGGCCATATAAGGTTGATAAAGCTAAGGTTGTAATGGGAATAAATAAAAGCCCAAGTCCCAAACCTCTTACAATAAGTAACCACCAAAATGCATCAGCGCCGGTATCGGGCGTAAGAATTTTGTAAGCCCATAAGCTATACAGGAAAAAAGTAATGAGGCCTCCGGCTACAAGGTATTGTTGTTTTACGCCGCTTTGCAAAAGTCTTCCAATAAGCGGCATCATAAATGCCGTTGCAATACCAGAGGGAATCAATAACATGCCCGATTGTTGTGCTGTCCAGCCAAGCGTTGATTGAGTGTATAAAGGAATAATAAATGTAGAACCATACAATCCAAATCCCAGGAGAAATGACATAATTGTTCCGACTCGCAAGTTTCCATTTTTTAAAACTCTTAGTTCCACGATAGGATTTTTGTAAGTAAGTTCACGCCATATAAAAAAGAAAAATCCAAGCACGGCGGTAACTGTCAGCATTACAATTATATTATCATTAAACCAGTCATCATCGTGCCCTTTTTCAAGCACGTATTGTAATGAACCGACAGCTATTGCCAGCAAAGCGATTCCTAAAAAATCAATATGCTTTGTTTTTGTTTTTTCAAAAAATTTAGGGCTTCGTACGAACTGAAGCGTAAGCAAGGTTGCTGCTACGCCTATCGGAATATTTATATAAAAGATATAAGGCCAGCTATAATGATCTACGATGTAACCCCCAAGCGGTGGCCCCAATGTAGGACCAATAATTACACCTAATCCATAAATGGCTTGTGCCATTCCGCGTTTTTCAATCGGATAGCTTTCTGTAATAATTGTTTGCGATGTTACTAGTAATGCACCTCCGCCTACCCCCTGGCAAAAACGGAAAATCACCAACTCCCAAATTCCTGTAGCATTTCCGCATAAAAAAGAAAATACTGTAAATATCATAATAGATGCGGCGAAATAATTCCTGCGTCCAAACTGCTGCGAAAGCCAGCTCGTCATGGGCACTACTATTACATTTCCGATTGCATAAGCGGTGATAACCCATCCTATTTCAGTTAATGTTGATCCCAGGTTACCCTTCATGTCAGTTAACGCGACATTTACAATAGTGGTATCAACAATTTCGAGCAAGGCACAAAGTATGGCGGTGATGGTAACTATAACCCGCCTTGCGCCATATTCTACTAAATTCTCCTGCATCAGTTCTTTTATAAAAGGTTAGTTAAGATGTACATCAACATCTACATTCATACCAGCTTTCAGCCTGTTTAACAAAGTATCACCGTTGTTCACAAAAGTGATTTTAACGGGAAGCCTTTGCACAACTTTTACGAAATTTCCA
>Ga0070679_100000315_pt1 | contig 41026 bp, 55 predicted proteins | sample KBSC63BmetaG_FD_65652 | JGI IMG/M metagenome (GOLD analysis project Ga0070679, IMG submission 65652) | Corn rhizosphere microbial communities from Kellogg Biological Station, Michigan, USA - KBS C6-3B metaG | ecosystem: Host-associated > Plants > Roots > Rhizosphere | place: USA: Michigan... | reverse complement strand
CGGACGGATTCTCGAGCCTCGGCCTTTTCCATTGCGTTGAATTCTGCCCATAGCTTTCCAAACAAAACAGCATTCTCACTTGCCAGCCTTGCGAACGTGAGCCAATTACGGCGTTCTCCAACAGCATTCACACTCGCATGACAATTCGCATTGTTTAATATCGTATTAAACTTTTGCATGGCGATCCTCTTAGGAATGTTGTATGCAACAAAAACAATAGACAACAAAAAAAGACGCCCTAGCCCTGGCACACTTCTTGCCAAGATTAGGACGCCTTGCTTTGTTTACTACCGGTGCCGAAGTATCCAAGTGCAGCGTACATACTGCCACGCTGACCGGGCGGCGGAACGTTTCGTGTATCCTCGCACGGCAATAGCCGAGTAAACGCGAATGAACAGTCTCCAATAATACAGCATGGTTATTGCTCCGAATTGTTAAGTGAGGATGCGATGTTGCTTGCATCATGCACGGCACTCAACCTCGAATGCCGTGACTGATACATTGTGCTACTGACTACGCGGCAGCCCGTTGCGGTTGCGGTTGCGCCGGTGCTTCGATTCCCCTTGGCGTTTCCGTTGCGCCTGCGGCCTGCATGGTGCTGGATTTCTTCGTTTGCCAATCCGTTACCATCTGCTGTAGAACGTCGATCAGGTCCGGCACGAATTCGATGCTGCCGAGTGCCTTAACCGCCGCCGTTGCCACAGACTTGCATCGTTGCGTCAGCGCGGCTTCGTCTGCCTCTTTCATGCCCTGTTCGACTGCATCGGCACGCGCGACAGGATCATCGCGTTTTTCGGGAGGCAGTCGCTTTAGGGCCTGTGCGATGTGGGCACCTTCGAATGCCCCGCGTGAATCTTCCTGCTTTGCCTTGCGGTCGTCCTTCCGGTACTCGCCTACCTTTTTCGTAGCCATCTCGTAGGCTTTATTCCATGCCGTTCCTTTGGGGGGGACGAACTGAAGCAAAGACCACGCTTCGCGCATACGGATCATGTTTGAAAACATGGTTTCCGCAGTGTCCACGGCATAACCGACGTTGACGAGTTCCGCGATGACTTGCGGGCGCGGCTTTCCTTCGATGATCGGAAGGTTTTCCTTTTCCTTGGCCGTCGGGCGCTTTACCAGTTCCTTCAAATGCTCCGGCGAGTTCACCAAAGCATCGTAGAAGGAAGCTAACTGCGACTCACTGCGCCGCCGCTGGCTTTCCGCCGCCTCTACCGGCTTTCCGAACAGGCCAGCCAGTCCTTTGGCGTCGATGTTGACAACATGCGTTCCCAGAACAGCAACCGGTTCCGCAACAACATTTTGATTCGATTCCATTTGTCACCTCACGTATGAACGGCGAAGCCACCGGCACGCGGAATGCGCTCGATGGTTGAATACTTCGCCGGATTGTTAAAGAGCAAGTGCCTATCCTCGCCGTCTAATACGATATTAGAACGTCGGCAGCGGGGAATGGACTAGGCCCCACTACAGAAGCGATAACCATGCCAGCCAGGAAAATAGCATGTAAGTCATTGATTTTAAAGCATGGAAATAACTGTGCCAGGAAGGATTGTAAAGAAAGTCGACGTTTTTATGCAAGTTCAAAGAAAAACCCAGGAAAATCAGGCACTTAGACTTTACAGGCATGAATCTTGCTATGTAAAGAAATCCGACAATATGCCATTGTCATAAAATCCAGGGATTGGCACGAATCTTGCTAATAGCAAAAACCATGCCAAGAGCGGCTTTGCAGCCTATGACTGTGCTAATACGAGATTAGGCAAGACAGTATGCACGGTACCCTACAAAGCCGGGGTTAGGGTTGCATTGAACAGGTAGAGGGCGTGCTATTTGAGGGTGGATAATGTGTAGTTCACAATGACGATAAGTATATGATTATACATATTGTGGATTCCAGGTCTTTAATGTAATCAACAACTTAGCGAGGGGTATACTACAAAGAGGGGGAGGGGGAAACATTTTCAAAATGGCCAAGGCGGGGAATGCTGTTTGTAACACCGCTATAATTTTTTGGAGTTTGATAGAAGTTTAAGTTATATATCTTTAATATCGTATTAAACACCAAAGGCAATAATAGCTTTTAAAGCAGTTGTTAGTTTCTTATTATTATATATAGTTATGTTCCTAAGAAAGAACTAGCTCTAATTTAGTTAAAGCTTCTCCTTTCCCTACCTAAAGAGGTAAGGTTAGGAGCTAGTCAATCTTAGGAGCATAGCCCAAGAGGTTCATACGAACCGATGGGAATGTTCCTGAAGGGTCGGCCCTAGATCGCTATACCTTCTAGGTTGGAGGTTCCTAATCAGAGGCGTGCCGTATAGAGCCCCCTGCATCATCCGTCCTCCGTTCGCTCTGGATCGCCGGGTGTGATGCTTCCCCTAGTACCGGCTGTGTGGTCTACCATACCCACCGTCTTTACGGCTACCTCTATTCGCTAGTGTTTAAGTTAAGCGCCCAAATAGAGGTTCAGAACAACTATTTTATTAAGTTATGCAGAAATATCTTGACTTTCAATAAAAAGTATGTTATAATAAGCGAGTTAGAAAAATGAGTAAAAAGGACACTAAAAAAGATGAAAGAAAAAGACTTAGTTAAACATTTAGGAATTGCTAATAAAGTTAGACGTAAAGAAAGATTAAAGTTATTGGAAAGACAGAATTTTCAATGTTCAATCTGTCGAATAACTTTACTAGGTTGTAAAGATACTTGTTGGGATCACGATCATAAAACAGGTAACTTTAGAGCCTTCCTTTGTCAAGCTTGTAATAAAGGTTTAGGTTTCTTTAAGGACTCAGTTGATAACTTAAGAAAAGCAGCTCTTTACTTAGAGCTTCATTCTTGATTACAACATCCGACATTATACCACAGTTTGTGTCAAAAGTCAAGAAGTATTTTATAAAGAATGAGGTCATAGATGCCCGTTAAACATTATAAAAGACAAGTTAATCGTAAGCCCACCGACATCCAACAGTCTCACTATTCAGATAAGCAGAAGTTCGAAGCTGTTGTTACTTATATGTTGTTAGGTAACATGGCCGCTGTCTCTGAGACTACCGGTATTCCCCATGATCGCCTCAGGCACTGGAAGATGGCGCCGTGGTGGAAGGAACTGGAAGAACAAATCCGTCAGCAGAAGAGGGTTGAGGTCTCCGGTAAGCTTAGTAAAATTATAGATAAGGCTCACAAGGTTGTTGAGGATCGTCTCGAGAATGGGGACTGGAGGATGGATAGGGACGGCAATCTTCACCGGATTGGTGTCACTGCCAAGGTAGCTGGGGATATCCTTCATAAGTCAATCGACAAGCAAATCCTTATCGACAAGATTCAAGAAGCACCCGAGGTTAAACAGGAAGCTGTAATGGATCGGCTGAAGAGTATTGAACAGAGGCTGATCGAGGCATCGAAGATTCGCAAGACTCTGCCTCAAGTTATCGACGTAGAACCTACCCATGTGGAGTAAGATGATAACTTTCATTATTGCAGCTATAGTTATTGCCTTGATCGTAGTAGCCTGTGGTGGTGGTAGTGGCGGAGGTAGCAACAGTTCTCCAGCAACATCCCCTCCACCCATTACTAGGGGGGATAAGGTTGAGACCGGGTACTTCGGTATGTTTGATAATGAAAGCGCTGAGACGGCAGATCATGTAAGTTATGTTATGCCTTTGGATTGGGGTGTCTGGGATAGGGATCAAGTCTTTATCCAGCAACGGATTATCCAACAACTTCAAGAAGCTCAGGCTCACGGAATTAAGAAAGCAGTGGTAGCGGTAGGTTTCCTTACTTGGTCTAGCTCTGGCAATTATGCTCTAAAGGGTACCCAGTACCTTCAAGTCTTTAGGACTCAACTAGAGGCTCTAGGGTTGCTTGATATGATCGAGGCTCTATACCCTATAGATGAACCTGACCTCGCTATCAAAGAACTAGGATTGACAGAAGCTGTACTTGAACAAGGATTGATTAATGTTCATACAGTCTTCCCTGAGAAGCACTTGATGGTGATCTACGGTACTCATGGAGGTTATCCCGCACAGCAGTTCTATGACATTGTGGGAAAGGACGACTATGGACATGGACTCGTAACGATGGACCTGCTTCCTAACCAACGATTGGCTCTTGTACGTGGTGGAGCTGATCCTTATAAGGAAGACCCAACTCCTGCTGTAGACTATGCTCTTGCTCATCCTGAGGTTCAATATATTGTTAATTTCCTTTATGGGGATTACTCCGCTGGTAAGGGAATTCGGAATAACGGCATGTTGCCAATCTATAAAACACAAGGACAAAGATTACTATGAAGGCTCTCTTTCAAGCATTTGTTGATGCGGTCAAAAGCTTCTTCCAGAAGGTATTTGCTCGAGTTACGGGTAAGGTCCAAGCTGACGTAGCGGCTGTCCAAACGGCAGTTACTGATAAGGTTACGGACGTTACCAAGAAGATCAACGACGCCAATCCCTAATGGCTTACGTCCAAGTTCCTGATCTGCTCTATAAGGGTCAACCCCTTTATGTAGCAGACGATTCGACAGTTGCTACACCTCCTCCGGTAGTAGTTACCCCACCGCCAGTTATCGTTGCTCCTCTTCCTCTGGTTCTGGTGACGAAGGGTACGGCAATTAAGACTAACCTCCCGTGGGTTAATGGTACTCGAATTCATTCTATTACTCATCTTGGACCTTCAGTCTATTGGGCTATTGCCTTTATTCCGACCTCGAGTTCTACAGCTAGGTTTGTTGGTGCAGAAGATGGTGGTGGACCAGTGATGCGTGAATATATTATCTATCGAGTGGATACTGGTGAAATTGTCGGACAAGGTCCGCGTCCTCTTTCAACGGTTCAAGCAAGGCTTGGTATTGATAGGGCAGTAGACCCTAGATACTTTGAAGTAGCTGTGCATAAGAATGTTCCTTATGTCATGGCTATTACTACTGATCCATTGCAACCTCCGTCGGCAATGTTTATGGATTTGTTCCTATCATAATGGCTCGTAATTACCAAAAAGAGAATGTTTATAAGAAGAAGCCTGCTCAGATTAAGGCTCGAGAGGAGAGAAATCTCGCCCGTGCAATAATGGAACGAGCAGGTAAGGTGAAGAAGGGAGATGGTAAGCAGGTGGATCACATCAAACCGATCTCCAAGGGTGGCAAGACTGTGATGAGCAATCTTAGGGTTCTAACTGCTCACATGAATGATTCCTTCCCCCGAACTGGTCATAAACTTAAAACTCAGAATCCTAAACTTCGAAGGAAATAACATGGCAGCTAAGACGGTTCCAGCAAAGGGTATGAAGGGTGGTGGTCGTGGGGGTAACGCCAACCGGCGTGTCTGTTAATCATGTGGCTCGCTTTCGTAATCGTTCTTGGTCTCAACGGCTCTATTGATTTCTATCATTCACAAGTACCTTTTGAAACTGAGGCTGCCTGTGTAGAGAATAATAAGACTGTTGAAAGCAAAGTGTTTCAAGTTAAGGACGTAGAGAAGGAAGTTGTTGCCTATAAGTTTGAATGTGTTCTAGTCGCTCCCGAAACATTTAAAAAGCCCGGAATTCCTGCCTAATGCTAGATGAACAAAAAGTAGCTAAGAAACTTAAGGTGCCAGAAGCTAAGGCATCTGCTATCTTGGCTCGAGCTTTGCAGCATGGCAATAAGGCTTCTAAGAAAATCAAACTTACTAAGGTGAAGTAATTAGCGATATTCAGCTTAACTCACAGGCCGTCGAGGGTTTCGTCAACCTCTTTCTGAAGAACTCCTTCGACGTGCCCGTAGAGATTCCTCGGTGTCATAGAGAGTGGTGGGAGATGTGTACTTCTCCACATCCTTTCGTAGCCATAGCAGCCCCACGTAACCATGCTAAGTCTACCTCTATCACCCATAGCTATACTCTAGCTAATATCGCCATGAGACAGCGAGATTTTATCTTAATCGTCTCTGACACGGAACAACAGGCAAGCTACTTCTTGAATGACTTAAAGAAGGAGTTTACTGATAACGAAGACCTGATGAAAATCTTTGGTGTGCAAGGGTTATCCAAGGATGCTGAGACCGATATGATCATCGACTTTGATGGTGGATATCAGGCCCGAATCATTGCTAAGGGTTCAGAGCAGAAGCTTCGTGGTATTAAGTGGAATAACAAGCGTCCCAATCTTATCATTTGCGATGACCTCGAGAACGATGAGATTGTGATGAATGATGACCGCCGGAAGAAGTTTCGGAACTGGTTCTCTGGTGCATTGCTGCCCTGTCGTTCTGTGAATGGGATTGTACGGTATGTGGGTACGATTCTCCACATGGACTCTATGCTTCAACGGCTAATGCCTAGAGAACAAGATAAGCGGGTAATTAGAACTCCCTTGTATAACAAGTCTCCTGTAGGTTCTAGCTGGATGAGTGCAATCTATTGGGCTCATGACAACAACTTCGAACACATCCTCTGGCCAGAAAGATGGCCTCGGGAAAAGCTCGAAGCTGAACGTCAACACTACATCTCGCAAGGTCAAGGGGATAAGTATGCACAAGAGTATCTTAATCGTCCTCTTGATGAAGCAAATGCATTTTTCCGTAAGACGGATATGCCTGCTATGCAAGACAAGGATAAAGACCCGAGGAGCCGTAAAGTCTTTTATGTTGGTGTTGACTTGGCTTTTACTCTTGCTCAAAGCGCCGACTATACTGTATTTGTGGTGGGCGGTGTTGATGACGAAGGAGTAACCAACATCGTTGAAGTGATCCATGAACGGATGGACTCAGTAGATGCAGTTCAGACAATGCTAGATTTGAATAAGAAATATCAACCACAATACTTCTTCTTCGAAAAGGGCGCTCTAACTAACTCGGTACTTCCCCATTTGCATAAGGCGATGGAGGAAAGTAACAACTACTTTAGTTATGAGCTTCTGGCTCGTGTTACAGATAAGGTACAGTTTGCTCAGACAATCCGTTCCCGTATGCGTATCGGGAAAGTTCGATTTGACAAGCAGGCTGATTGGTTTCTGGACTTAGAACAAGAATGCCTAAGGTTCCCTCGTGATGCTCATGATGACCAAGTTGATGCTCTAGCTATGCTCGGTCGTGGAGTTGAGAAGTTTATGGATGCACCAACTGACAAGGAAGTGAGTGAGGAAGAATATATGGAACATATGCGTGATTCAGATATATTAGAAGCTGGCCGCTCTGCGGTTACAGGATACTAAATGGCTCTCGACCCTGGAATGCAGAATCTTAATCCGCAGATGGGACAACCCCAAGGAGACCCGTCGATGGGTGCTTCACCTATGGGTGGTGGTGCAATTCAATCCCAGATGCCTCAAGCTCAACCGGGTACGACAGCTCCTCCTCAAGAGACACAGCAATATGGACAACAGGCTGGCTATAGTGGTGAAGAGCGTGATCCTCATGCAAACATGCTGGACTTTGCTCTTAGTCAAGCTAACCTAGCTAAGCACTTCAAGGACAAGGATGACGGTAAGTTCCTCGATGGCATGGGTGCAACTCTTTATCAAGCCTATATGGAAGATGAAGAATCCCGGCAGGACTGGATGAAGTCGAATAAGGAGTGGATGAAGCTTGCGCTTCTGACTCGGGAGAACAAGACATGGCCGTGGCCGAAAGCTGCAAATGTTAAGTATCCTCTTATTGCTACTGCTGCCATGCAGTTCTCTGCTCGTGCTTACCCTGCACTGGTACCTTCAGATGGGTCGATTGTTAAGGCAAGAGTCAGTGCTGTTGATCTTCAAGGAGAACTAGAGAAGGCAGCTATTCGAGTTAGTAAGCATATGTCCTACCAAGTTACCTGTGATATCGATAACTGGGAAGAGGACATGGATAAGCTCCTGATGACTATTGCAGTCACGGGGCTTTGCTTTAAGAAGACCTTCTACGATGCGGTTCAGAAGAAACTCCAGAGTGTGCTGGTCTATCCAGAAAATCTCTGTATGAACTACTGGACTAAGAATATTGAGACCTCCTATCGTAAGACGGAGATTCTCCACTACACGGATAATGACATTAAGGAAAAGGTCAACAACGATCAACACTTCCTTGATATCGAATATGGCAGTGCAAGCATTAGCGATGTGATTGAGAATAAGCCTCCCCTTGTTACTATGGATCGCCCTACTGAGGATGATAAGGCTACTCCCCACACATTCCTAGCTGTTCATACTTTCTGGGATTTAGATGATGATGGTTACGAAGAACCCTATATCGTCACGATTCATAAGGGTACTCGTAAGGTAGTTCGGATTGTTGCCCGTTGGGATTCGGATGGGATCAAGAAGGACGAAAAGGGTAAGATCATCCAGATCAAACCTGTCGAATATTTCACTGATTTCCCCTTCATCCCTAATCCTGATGGTTCGATCTATGCTCTAGGTTTTGGTGTACTTCTCGGTCCTCTTAATGAGGCTGTGAACACCTTGATTAACCAGCTCGTTGATGCTGGTACTATGGCTAACCTTCAGTCGGGTTTCATCGGTAATCGACTACGTATTAAGGATGGCCAAGTTCAACTTCGTCCGGGTGAATGGAAGGTTGTCAATGCCTCAGGTGATGATCTTCAGAAGTCTATCGTTCCGATTCCAGCTAAGGAACCGAGTACGGTACTGATGAGTTTGCTGCAAATGCTTATCACATCAGGGAACCAACTTGCCTCTATCGCGGAGATTTTCGTCGGCAAAATGCCGGGTCAGAACACTCCGGCCACGACAACGCAAGAAACTATTCAGCAAGGTATGGCAGTCTTTACGGCGATCTATAAACGGGTCTACCGTAGTCTGAGCAAAGAATTTAAGAAGATGTTTCGTCTCAATAGAGTTACCCCGGATATCCTTGAAGATGAAACGGAGATCGTGGGACAAATCCAACAATCGGACTATGAGTTCACGGAGCACCTGATTATCCCTGGGGCTGATCCTTCGGGAGATAGTATGGCAATGAAGATGCAGAAGCTTCAGCAAGTTGCTCAACTTTTGCAGATGGGTACGATTAATCCTCAAGTCCTTACCCAACGCATTCTTGAAGCACAAGAGATTCCTAACTACCAAGAACTTATTGCTCAACCTCAACCTCCGCAACCTGATCCTGTCGAACAGGGTAAGCAGCAAACGGAGCAACTTAAGCAACAAGGGATTCAGCAAAAGTCTCAATTGGAAGGTCAGGCTAGACAGCAAGATATGCAAGCAAAAGCAATGCAAGCTAAGTTGGATCAAGCTGCTCAGCAGTCTAAGATTGCTGCTAATGAGAAACTCCTCCAGCTTAAGGTTGCTGAGAAAGCTATGAATGTGATGCACAGCAGGCAGCAAGCTGCCCTTGATCATGCTGCATCGCGTAGGAAAGCTCAACTTGATATAGTCTCACAAGCTACCAAGGCAGCTCAAGAAGTTCAACTTGGTAATATGAAGGCTGCTCATGAAGATGCTATGGCAGATAAAGATATGGCTCGAGATCAGGAGTTGCACGTACAAAAGATGAAGCTTAATGAACAAGCAGCAAAGCAAAATAAGGGAACTAATGACTAAAGACGATTATGTAAGTTGGTGTAATAATCCGGTAACAGAAGAATTCCTAGAGATCATTTTGCGAGAGATGGACGACCTAATTTCTGACCTCGTGAATCATGGAGGGAAGGATTCATTACAGGATAGGTACCGTTGTGGCTGCATTCAAGGATTGAAGGCTCTTGCCGAATGGCGGCCAATCTTTGATAAAGATGAGGAGATGGAAGAGGATGAGTCTTGAAATCGTAGGACATAGACTGTTGGTGAAACCAGATGCAGTGGAAGATCAGATTGACCTTCCGGGTGGTTTGAAAGACACAGGTTTTGCGGTTGTTAAGCCGACTGACTTGGCAAGGCGTGAAGAAGCAGGTACGCAGGTAGGGACAGTGATTCAAGTTGGTCCTACAGCTTTCCGTGCTTTTGATGGTTCTGATCCTAACTGGCGTCCGTGGTGTAAGCCGGGTGATCGAATTATTTTTGCTCGCTATGCTGGTAAGTTCGTGGAGGACCCCGATACCAAGGAGAAGTTCTTCGTGATCAATGACGAAGATATGCAAGTAAAGATCAATGACAGGGCTAGTGCCTTGAAGGAGTTACTCGATGAGTGAAGAGCAAAAAGTAGAAACACCCGCTGTCGATGCTAAGGCAGCTGAAGGTGATGAGGTAGTCCAGAGCCAAGCTAGTCCCGAAGAAGAGCGTGCCTCTACTCGTGGCTGGATGCCCAAGGAACAATGGGTTGAAGCTGGACATAACGAAGCAGATTGGAAGCCAGCAAAGGTCTTTATCGAACATGGTGACATGATTGGTAAGATTCGGGCGCTTGAGAAGCGCACTGCCGAAGCAGACCGAGCGTTGCAATTTATGCATCAGAAGAATCAGCAAATCTACCAGACGGGTTATGACGCAGCACTTAAGCAACTCCGTTCTGAGAAGAGGCAAGCACTTGCCGAAGGCGATCTAGTCAAGGCCGATGAGATTGATGAACGTATTGATCTTACTAAGCAAGAGCTTCATAAAGCGGTTAGTACGCCTCCTCCGAAGGTAGCGCAGGTTGATCCTGAACACGCAGAATGGCTTCAACGTAACTCGTGGTATAACGATGGAGTTATGCAGAAGTTCGCAGATGCACTTGCCATTGAGTACATTCGTGTAAACAATGGGCAGGTTGGTGCGAACGACGTAAGGGACTTTGTGGAGAAGGAAGTTAAGAAGGAATTCGCCCACAAGTTCAAAAAGACAACTACTGCTGCCCCCAATCCCGACGGCGATGGTCGTGCAGGTAGTAGCCAGAGTAATAAGAACACAGCGTTGGACTCTCGACTAGCAAAGGCTAAAGCTGAAATGTCAGAAGAGCAAAGAAGCATTATGAAAACCATGCTCCGTACTACGGGGCTGACAGAGAAGAAGTACCTCGAACTCTATCTGAACTAAGCGACTAATAGGAGAAACAGACATGCGAGAAACTCGTGAAGAACTTAAAGACAAGGCTCGACCGAAGCGTATTCCGGTGTACGAAGCCAATAGAAATAAGATTACTGTAACCAATCTGGATACTGAGAACTTTATGTATCGGTGGGTCAATGATACGGAAAATCGCCTGCACACCTTTCTCGAAGGTGGTTGGGTATTCGTAGATAAGGACGGCCATACGGTTGGTGATGGTGGTGTGGATTCTTCTAATGTATTAGGCTCTGCTTTGTCAAAAGGTATGGGCGGCGGTGTAACCTCGTTTCTGATGCGTATTCCCTTGGCCCTGTGGAAACAGGATCAGGACCGCAAGGAGAAGGAGGAAATCAGCGCCCTTGAAGCAGAAATTCGAAGGAATGCTAAGACTGCCTCTGATTATGGGAAGTTAGATATTCAATCCGTAAAACGATAAGTCTCTGTATTACCTTCGCCAATTAACCAATTTTAAGGAGTAATAAGTAATGGCTAATGTTAATGCCCCTAAGGGTTTTGTCCCTATCCGGCATCTCAACGGCTCGCCGTGGAACGGCCAAACTCGTGCTTTCCTGATTCCCTCGACGGACGCTACGGCGGTCTTCGTTGGTGATCTGGTGAAGATTGCGGGTTCAGCTGGTACTGCGGGTACTGTTGTGAACGGTTTGGACTGCGAAGGTATGCCAACGTGCGCGTTGGCGACGGCAAGCACCACGGGTCAAGATTTGATCGGTGCTGTGGTTGGTTTCCTGCCGGACCCGACTTCGCTGCAAACGAAGCACCGTCTTGCCTCAACGAATCGTATTGCCCTCGTTGTGGCGGACTATGACGTTGTATATGAAGCTCAAGAAGATGCTGTTACCTCGAACTTGGCGGCTGCGGATGTGGGTTTGAATATTCCGTATTCGACGACTGCGGGTAATGCAACTACGGGTGTTTCGAAGATGGAACTCATCTCGAACTCTAAGGCGACGACTGCCACCCTGCCGTTGAAGATTCTTGGTCTTGTGAAACGTCCAGATAATGCGTTTGGTCTTGCCTCGACTGATCATGCTAAGTTTGAAGTTATGCTTAACACGTCGGTCTATGCGCCTAACGTTGCTGGTGCTTAATAGCTAATATAAAGGAGATAACTTAAATGGCTATCAATACTGGCTCGTTTGGAAAAGCACTCTGGCCCGGTGTCAATACGTGGTATGGTAAGGCTTACGATGAATTCGACGTGGAATGGAGTAAGATTTTCACGACTCGTAGCTCGCGTAAGAACTTCGAAGAAGACATCTCGATCTCTTCGTTTGGTCTGGCTCAACAGAAGGCTGAAGGTACGCCTGTCTCGTATGACTCGGAACAACAAGGTTTCGTGGATCGCTATACGCACGTTGTCTACTCGCTTGGTTTCATCATCACGAAGGAAATGGTTGATGACGACCTCTACGACGTGGCTGGCGAACGTAAGGCGAAGGGTCTTGCCTTCTCGATGCGTCAAACCAAGGAAGTTATTGCGGCGAATATCCTTAATCGCGCATTCAACTCGTCGTTCACGTATGGTGACGGCAAGGAACTCTGTAACTCGACACGTCCCAACGTGGCGGGCGGAACCTGGTCGAACATCATCGCCGTGTCTGCGGATATCTCGGAAGCTGCTCTCGAGCAAGCTTGCATTGATATCGGTAAGTTCACGAACGACCGTGGCCTGCGTATTGCTGTGAAGCCCCAGAAGTTGATCGTTCCAGTCGACCTGGACTTCGAAGCGAACAAGATCATGGATACGCAATACGAAGTGGGTACGAATAACAATACTGTCAATCTGGTCCGTTCGCGGTTCCCGAAGGGCGTTGTTGTGAACCACTACCTGACGGATACGGATGCGTGGTTTATTCTCACGAACGTTCCGAATGGCATGACGCACTTCGAACGTAACCCTGACAGCTTTGCCCAAGATGACGACTTTGATTCGGATAATGCGAAGTTTAAGGCGCGTTCGCGCTATAGCTTCGGTTGCTCGGACAAGCGTTCGATCTACGGTTCGGCTGGCGCGTAATAGCACTACAGAATTGGGGGCTGGAAACGGCTCCCTCTTCTGACTCTTATTAAGGAGAAATGAAATGGCTGATAAAACCTCGGTACTCCGTGGCCCTAAGGCAGTAATGGTCAAGACTCGTAACGTTACTCGGTCTATGACTACGGCTACACAACTTGCTACTCTTCCCAAGGGTGCGCGTATTTTGTTCGTTGTTCTTCGTGGTACGGCTTCTGATGCCGGTACGACTGCCACTCTTTCCATTGGTACTTCGACTACAGCAACGGAACTTGTAAATGCCCTCGACGTTAAGACGGCAGCTACAGGCTCGGGTGTTGGTGTTGTTCGTGGTGTTACTGGCTTGACTGGTGTTGGTGCTGCTCGTACTGCTGATACTCAGGTGTATGCTCTGTATGCTGAAACGGGTACTGCTTCGGCTAACGGTGCTTGGCAGGTTGATATTGTTTACACGACGGGTAACGTTACCGACGACGACACTGTTTAATAGGAGAGATAAATGGCTGCTGGTCCTAATACTTCTGTCTCTCTAACAGCTACTGGTCAGTCAGCGGCTATTCCTGTTAGCAAACATAAATCGGGTAATATTCCGGTTGGTTTGGTTCTTGACTTTACTACTGTTGCTGCTGTTGGTACGGCTAATGCAGAATTTACCTTCGATGGTTTTGATGCTATTGCCGCTGGTACGGCAGTGTGGATACCTCTTACGTCTCTGTCTGCAAAGACGGCTACGACTATGGATAGTACCACGATGCCTATGACTGCTGTTCGTCTTAATGTTACGGCGTATACGTCGGGCACTATTACGCTCCGAGTGAATCAAGGGGTCTAATAGATGTCAACTGTAAGATTAACTCCTCCTCCTATTCAAGTAGATGCCAATGATTTCACCTTCAAAAAGTGGTTTCAAGAAGTCTATCAATATAGTCAAGGGGGAGTTCTTATTCCGACAGTAGATTCTACTATTCAACAATATGGTGGATATCGAAATCTATTGATCAATGGTTCGTTTCAGATTAATCAACGTGCTGCAAATAGTTATAATAATGCTGCTGGAACAAGCTTTACTGTGGACAGGTGGGCCGTTGGAGCAAGAGCCGCTAATTCATATTCTGTGGTCTACCCTGTAGCTGGACCGCCCGGATTTGCTCAGGCAGTACAGGTTATTCGGAATGTGGGTGATACATCTGCTGCTGAAATATTCTTCGTGAATATGTCTGAATCTAAAAATTCAGTAGTTTATGCAGGGAAAACTATTGTTCTCTCTTTCTGGTTAAAATGCGGTACTGGTTTCTCAGGTACACCTATGGTGAACTCTCCTAATGGAGAGACATTAGAGTCTCACGTTCAGAGCGGAACTGGTACTGATGAGGGTGCTTTAGCTGCTCTCACTGGTGGAACATTCGTAGTGAGTGGATATATACGTCCTACTACTACTTGGACATATTATCAATTTTCTGGAACTGTTCCGTCTAATTCTAATGAACTTAAGACATATTTTGGATGGACTCCTGCTGCCAGTGCAACCACTGATGATTGTATTTATCTCGCAGGAGTACAAGTTGAAATTGCTAGGGACCAACTAAATCCCATTGCTACAGCTTTCGAGTATATTCCTTTTGATGTTGAGTTAGCTAGATGCAAAAGGTATTACCAGAAAAGTTTTGCTTATGGTGTAGTCCCCGGCCAGAATACTCTAACCTTAAATGGAGCATTAGTTTACCAAGCAGTTTTGGCAGGTATCAAAGGTTTCACTCCAATGGTATATTTACCAGTGGCGATGAGGCAAAACGTATCACCAACCTATTATAACTATGGAGCATCTAATGGTAAATGGAGAAACTTTTCTCTATCTACTGACTCAGGTTCTCCTACAACTTCTTCACAAGGCCCTCAGAGTTTTGGTGTGCTTAATCCACAAGTTGCTGCTGATGCTCAAGGAAATTTTATGGTTATTCATTGGTCTTGTGAGACGGAATTAATATAATGACAACTCATCGTACTGGTAGTTATGATTACAACGTTATTTGTGATGTTTGTGGCTTTAAATTTAAGGCCAGTGAACTCAGGAAACGTTGGGATGGTTTCATGGTCTGTGAAGCAGATTGGGAACCACGAAATATCCTAGATTTCTATAAGACAAAGAGTGATGCTCATTTGCTTCCTTTTACTCGGCCAGATGATACTGGTGATCTAACCTGGACGCCAGTTGTGAGTGGTATAACTAGCTCTGGATATAGCATCACTGCTTCCTATATCGTTGATGTGAATAACGTAGTTTCTTACAAACTTGAATTTACACCAACTACCGGAAGTATTACCACAAACAATGCAACTATATCTCTACCTGTAGGTTCGGTTTCTGTTGATAAAAAGGGTGTTGCTCTTACAAGTCTGGGTCGACGTATAGGGCAGGTAACGGCAAACACAACTATTCATATTCCAAATGGAACTGTAACAGTTAGCCCCATAGAAGTTCTATTAATCTCTGGACAATACACGAAGGCTTAATTATGTCACTGGTTTCTAATACTACAAATTATAGCAGGACAAGGGATGATATTATCAAGCGTGCCCTTCGTATTATTGGTGCCATTGGCCAAGGTGAAACTCCGAGTACCGATGCCGTATCTGAAGCCTCGTTTGCTCTTAACGATTTGGTCAAGGAGTGGCAGACTGATGGTATGCAGATATGGAAATATGGTACTTCTGGATTGATTACTTATGTTAGTGGTCAGAAGACCTATTTAATTGGTACTAATGCTGCCGTTAATCAACTAGCTCCTCTTAAAGTTGTGCAAGCGTTTAATCGTAATATTTCATCTTCAATTGACACGCCGGTACTTCTTACATCATTGCAAGAACGCAATATGCTCGGTAATAAGAGTAGCACTGGTACTCCTAACCAGCTTTGGTATCTTCCTCCTGGTCCGCCACAGACAGAAATGGTTGGTACTATCTCTGTGTATCCTACACCGGATGCTAATGCTGCTGCTACTTATAATCTCGTAGTTGTTGGGATGTATCCCCTCTATGATCTTGATGTCGCGGGTGATTTAGTAGACTTTCCCAGTTTCTACTACAATGCCCTGACTTGGGGACTTGCAGACCAACTTAGCTATGAATATGGTGTTCCTTTTGCCCAGCAGTCGATGATTACTAAAAAGGCTGCTGATCATTTGGCTAAGGCTCTTGGCTACGACCGTGAGGAAGGTTCTGTCTATCTCCAGCCTGACTGGAATAGAGGGGGTTACGGTGAGCGATAAGTCTCTACAGGCAATCCAAGACGTTATCAGAGCGCCTTGGTATCAATACGAGAACTCGAGTCGTGGCTCGGATTTCGACACGTTCAAGGATCAACTTATCATCAATATGATCCCGGAGAAATCTATTGATTTTGCGACAGAGACGGCAAAGACTCAACTTGTTAAAAGACCTGGATTCCTCAGCACTGGAACTGATTTTTTGACCGGGTTAGTTACGAATCCAGCATCCTGCTCTATCCGAGATTTTATCTGTGTTACTGCTTTGTTCGATGTATTCGTTCTAGCAGTATTCGATGAAATTGCTCTTAAGTTTTTCCTTATTCAAGTTCGTCCAGTTACTGGGACAAGTGCTTTACTTGGTTCTATTACGGCCGCAACTAATGATTTTATCTACCTCAGTGAAATCTCACAAACCAGTGCTGGTAGTTTAGTTCCCGGCGTAGGAATCAATGTAGTTAAGCATGATTATACATCTAGTGCTGGATACTACCTTATATCGAGTGCTGGCACGATGAGTGGTGTTCTGCATAATATCACGGATACTGGATATCCTGCTAACCAGACACCGGCTTTGATTCCGGTGGGTAAGTTTATTAATCAGCGTGGTACATTCTATATCGCTACCCTAGATGGAACAATCTGGAATAGTTACGCTGGACAGAATGATATTAGTGCTTGGAAGAATGGTACTTTACAAATCGGAAGTATTAAAACCAATATTTATCCAGATCAATTACTCGGCCTTGAACGCTTTAAGAATAATATCGTGGCCTTTAGTCGCAACAGTCTTGAGTTCTTTCAAGAGGTAGGTGCAGCTGTTAATAATCCATCTACTCTTGCACCTTTGGATCAAGCTTTTATTAAGTTTGGTGCTGTCAAGCAAGAACTGATTAAGAACGTAGATGATGTTCTTTACTGGGTAGCTTTTGGTCAAGATGGCCAGACTGGTCTGTGGAGACTTGATGGCTATACTCCTACTAAGCTTAGCACTCCGTATATTGATGCTCAGATTGCTCAGACCGCTACTAATCTGAATACTTACTCATTTAACCTTCAATCTTGTGTTATGAATGGTAAGAGACAGATTTTTGTTAATGGCTTATCTAGTCGGGGTATGTTGACTCACGTAGCTCAAACGTCCTTTAGTAATACAGACACATATCAAATTGATACTTTATTTGATTCTCAATCCTCGGCTTTCGTCTATAATGTAGAGGATAAGACATGGTGGGGTTTTGCATCTGATCTTGACAATGGAAATGCCCCCGTCTGCACACCGATGTTTGCAACGAGTTTTGCAAGTCCCGTGCAAGGAAATTTGTATGTTCAGTATGCTTTCTTGAACACGGCTACACTGGCAGTATCTCCGAATATCTTTAGGATTAGAGTAGACAATATTTATTCAGATGATGTCTCTACAAGCATTGTTAAACCTGTCTATATCTATGCTCAGACTAATTCATTTTGGTTTGATAATGAGAAGCGCAAACGAATCTCTAAGTTTAAGGTAATTTGTAACACGGTTCCCATTTTAGCATCAGGTGATACTTCGACCTATGCAATGTATCTTATCTACAATAAAGACAACTCTGGACAACCGGATGCGAGTGTTAATTTTACTAATACCTTCGTGAGACGTATTGTAAATCCTCCTCCGCAGGGACGTATTGTATTTAACAACCTCGGTATGGCTAGAGTATGGGATTTTGCAATCATTGAAAAGTCCAAGATGAATCTTAGACTGGCAGCTTTTGAAGTAGATATCCAACAAGGGAGTCATTAACATGGCAACGATGCAAGATTTAAATGGACTGTATGCACAGAGGCTTCCACTCCTACAACAGTGGCAGTCAACGGCTCCCGGAACGGATGCATACCGTCAAGCACGGACTCAGTTGAACGATCTGAATGGTCAGATCAATACTACTCATCAATCTATATTGGGGGCTGGCGTCTCAAATAATGGCGGTCCAGGTGTTACTCAAGGTGTTGGTCCTTCGACTCCTGCTACTACGTGGGATCAATGGGCACAGAACATGCAGAATCAATATGGTACTGCTCCTCAGGGGACTGCGGCTAGTGGTGGTATAGGGAGTCAATCCGGTGGTCAATCTGCCGTTGCTGATCCCTATGGTGCTAACTATACAGGATATGGTAATTCACATATTGGTGGTCCTCAGAATAATACGGCTACTCAAACCGTACCTCAACCATCAGCACCTGCTCAGACACCTCCTTCTCGAGTTACACAGCCGGGGATTGCTATTCCTAATGGTGGAATGAATGGTGTTCAACAATTGATTAATGGTGGTGGACAAACAGCTGTAGCACCAACTCCTAGAGCGCCTGTTCCTACTACTTCGACTAATACACGAGTTACTATTCCGACTCAATCAGCTCCTGTTCCATTTATTATTCCCCCGCCGCCACTTCCAGGGGCGATTACACCGATTGCTAAACCAAGATCGAACAATCTATAATGGCTGCCGTCCTGACTGACCCTAAACTGTTGAACCAAGCTACTACTACCGCTGCTAGTGGAGGTAATACTATTCCTTACTGGGGCTATTACGGTGGTATGGAAGGTGGTGGTGCTTACATGGATCAAGACCCTAGCCAATCGCAGATGGGTCAAGACTTCCTTAATGGTATCCGTAAGTACGATCCCAATGCGCGATTCGTAGCTACAACTGATCCGAACTCGGGAGCGACTCACTATACTACAGAGTATGATCATTCTAAGATTCCGAATATGTCCAAGGCCATTGACATGAACCAAGGGGACTTCAATCCTCAATATCGGAGCAATCTTGATCATGGACAATCGGAAGCTAACTATATGGCTAACAACAAGCATAGTTTCGATAGTACACAGCTCTATGATCCTACTGCTGTAGGCACTGACTCGATGCTTGGTCAAGTTACTTCACGTAGGAATCTTAAGCCTCAAGGAACTACACTACTCGATATTCTCGGCCCTATGGCTGTCGGTGGTTTCGGCTTATTGGCTGGAGGTGGTGGAGCATTGGCTTCTCTTCTCCAGAAAGCCCCAGGTATGATTGGTAATGCTGTGAATGGAAACTTTAATCCGTACCAGCTTGCATCAGCAGCTCTTCCATACATTCCTGGAGTAAATCCAGTAATGGCTCAACTTGGGAGAATTGGACTTAACTACGCAGGGAGTCACTAATGGCTTATCAGCCCGTACTAAAGATTGCAGCAGGTGGCCCGGATAACACCAATAGCATTGTTGATGATCCGAGTGCTAATACTGATCCTAATTCTACAAATACCGTTTCATCTACCAATGTCGCTCCGGCTGGATATACCAGTCCGACAGGTGGTACTAATGCCAATGGTGGAGTTACTGGCTTCCTAAATGATGTTGGTCAATTCGTGACAGGTAGCAATAATCCTTTGGTTAATGGCAGTGTTGTGCCTGCTGAAGCAATGGCTATTAAGCAATGGAATGATGCTGGTACATATCGTGACCTTGGTAATCAAGCTGCTGCTACGGCTAATCCGTTTGGTAATAACAACAACCGACAACAGTATATTGACGAACTCTCTGCTCTTTATAAAGACCCGAGCAAGATCGCAGATACTCCCGGTTATAAATTTGCTCTTAACCAAGCTCTTGATGCTACTCAAGGCCGTCTCTCAGCAATGGGATATGGTGGTACAGGCACGATGGCTGATAGTCTCGCTGCTCAAGCCTCAGGTCTTGCTGCCCAGACTTGGAACACTGAAGCTAATCGCCTTGCTATGCTTGGTGGTGCTCAATTCGATCCTGCCAATGCTGCCCGTATGCAGATGGAGGGTGGTCAACTGGCAGTAAACTCACAGAATCAAGCTCTTGCTTCGATGTTTGCTCCGTTTGGGATGGCTAATACTAGCAACACTAATGGTAATGGTGGAGGTGGTAGTGGAGGTACAGTGAGTGCTGGAAGAATAGCCACTGATGCTATCAACGCCATTAACGCTGGTGGTGCTGCTGGACTACAGGCAGCTGGGCATCTTCTCGACCAAGGTATTCGCTACATCACTAACCCTGATGGCACTACGACAGACCTTCAAGCCTATGCTCAGCATGGTGGTGATAATGGTGATGGTAATACTACACCATATTACCCGACTAATACAGCAAGCCAGTATACGGATGATCCTAGTAGCCAGTTCTATAACGGTCCTCAGGACACGGCTTCGATTATTAATAACCAAGTTCCAGAAGACCCGAATAGTCCATATTTTAACAATAATCCTTTTGATCCTAGTAGCAGTATTGCTCCTCCTGACTCTGGTATCAGTATGGATGATCTCTTTCCCGAAGGCTAATCATGGCATATCTTACTCCTGCTCAACCTACAGGTGGTGGTCTTCTTCCGCAGCTGCCTCCGGGCGCTCTCTCAGGCTATCTGACCGGGGCTGCTTTTGGCAATGCGGACAATATGAATCAACGCATGATGCGAGACGATGATCTCGAGTATGCTATCAACCAGATTCGTCAACAGGCCGATCAGTCTAACCTTGGGGTAACTCAAGCCACGAATGCAAATAAGGTCTCCGAACAAGGCATTCTCGCTGGACAATACGCTGATGGCACTCAACAACAACTGGCTGACACTGGGGCACAAGCTGCTATCTCTACTAATCAAGGTAAAGATATTGCTAATAAGGACGCTATCCGTCAAGCAGTTGCTCCTGAAGTTGTCAAGATGGGTGAATACATCAAGGCCAATGGGGGCAAACTTGATCCTACCAACCAAGCTGATATTGATACGTGGAAGCAATTCGCTGGTGTGATGAGTCTCCACGGCATTAAGGTTGCTCCATTTCCCGATCAAGGGGACACTATCAAGATGCAGCAATGGGCTCAATCTGCTGCTAAGTATGCCCAAGTGAATGCACAAGCTGCTGTTAATACCATTCCCTATCAACAGAAGATTAGTGAAATCAAAGAGCAGAATCAAGGTGCCCTTGGAGTGGCTGGTGTCCATGCTGGTGCTACTGAGAGTGCAGCTAGAATTGGTGCCCAAGCTCGAGTTGATGCTGCTAAGGTTGGTGCTGAAGCTGGTATCCAACGTGCCCAGATTAGTAGAGGTGTGGGTGACAAGTTTGAGCAGATGCGTAATATGATTCTTAACAAGATTAATAATCGTGAAGATAAGACTATTCATCCTGATGAGGCTGAGTTGCTTACCTTCGCTGCTCAGGAAGCTGAGTTCAATAACCCTGCCTATGATATTGCTAAGAGCGTGGCTATGGGTGATCCTGATAAGTTGGCTCAGATTCGTGCAGCTACGGATGCAGTGGCTCAGAAGAAACTTATGAATCTTCCCGGCTATGCACAAGCTATTGGTCAAGTTCAATCTGGCAATACGTCAGCTCCTAAGGCGGACAATAAGGCTCCTCTTCAAGTAAAGAGTGAAGCTGATTATAATAGTGTACCGAGTGGGGCAACATATATTGATCCGCAGGGGAACCGACGAGTGAAGAAATAATGGGCTGGCAAGACGATCCTATAGTTGACGATTCTGCTGGCTCTACAAGTGTCAGTACCGATCAACTACAAGCACAAGCAGGGAAATATACACCTGACCAGATGGCAGCCTTTGATACAGGCCGAGGGCAACTGTTGGCTGATGAATTGAGGGAAGGTAATACTGGTGTAAATGCAGAAGTGCCTTACCTTAATCCTGTCCAGAAAGCTGCTTTCAATCAGCAACCTACTTCTACTCCTATGGCTAAAGCCCCTTGGGAAAATGATCCAATCGCCAAGGGAACGGTCATGAATGCTGTGGACAAGGCAACCAATGCGATTAAGTCTATCGCTGGACCGTCTAAAGCCTCAGGCTACCTTGAAGCTGCTGCTGACACAGCCCTCACTATGCCGTTCTCGGCAGCTCTTGGTGCTGGTGGATATCTTGCTAGTCGGGCAATTAGTCCATTTACCGGGACTACCAATGCACAGGATGCCGAAATCTTTGGTAAATTTCAGCAAGCTTTGACCATTGGTAACTACATCACTGATCCTAAGGAAAAGGCTGCTTATGAGCAGGGTATGGGTCCTCTTAACTGGGCACTCGAAACTCTCCGCAAGGGCGGTGAAATGGTTACGGATCAGATGCTTAAATCTAAGTATCCGTGGGTCCAAGACCATGCTGCTCTGGCTGGTGCCCTGAGTGAAGCTATTGCTATGGTAGCAGGTGGTAAGGTTCTCCATAGCGGTGGTGAAGCAATGGTGAAGGCTGGTGCTAAGATCGGTAAGATCATGGAGTCTGGTAAGGATGCCAAGGCTGATGCTACGGCCAATGGTCCTGCCAGTGCTGATGATGTGCTTTCTAATATGGAATTAAACTCTTCACCGACTAAGGCTGGAGAGCCTGCTCCTATGTTTACTGTCAAGGGTAAACCTATTAAGGAAGGTGCTGAACAACCTCTCGGAGTAGATGCTACCCCAGATCAGATGACTGATGAGTTCAATAGTCGTCAAAGTGGATTTAACTTTGATCCTCTGGAAGAAGGAGAGAATAAGGACCTGTTCGATGCTAGTAACCGGAGAGTTGCTCCTGATGCTACATTAGAATCAGACGCTAATGCTACCTTTGCTGCTAGACAGGGTAATCTGGAGCCAATGAATCCTAATGAACCACCCAAACCTTCAGCGGTGGCTAAGGATTATATTAGTCAATTCGAGAAAACGGGTGGTCTTAAAGAGATTCCTAAGACTGAACCTCCTCCGCCTATACCCCAAACAGGAGATATCTTTTCAGACGAGAATCTTTTCAGTGTCAAAGCTGGACAGGAGAATTCTGCTTGGGAGAAATATCAGGCTCGAGTCAGAGCCAACCAAGAGGCACAAGCTGCCTTGGATTCAAAGTATAGTCCTGAGACTAATCCTGATTTCCAACCGGCACAGCAGTCTAATATCACCTCGAATAAGAAACTTGGTGGTGTTGGACGTAGAGGTTTTGGACAGGGTGGAGCAGTTAACTTCGGCAATGGGGAAGACCTCGGGAAAAGACTGGAAGACCTTAAGAATAGTCTGGCCTTTACTGATCGGTCTAGAGAAGCTATTAAGACCGGAGATACCGTTCGCCTGATGAACGGCAAGGTGGGAGTAGTCACTGATATTAAGGAGGGCCGCTACTTCGTCTCTTCTGGAGATTTTAAGGACTCGGTGCCTATCCAGGGTATTGACTATAAGTATAAACCACAAGGCAATGCTGCTGAAGCATACCGGAAAGCCGGTGAGATTGCCAGCAAACGCCCTTTAGGGGGCACAGGTAAGGCAGGGTTTGGTCAAGGTGGTGCGATTAACTTTCGCAATATCTTTAATGCCAAAGACCCTAACCTTCATCCTGAGGAGCCTAAGGGAGTTGATGTTCCTCTGACGAATAGGGCAGTTGAAGATATTCTCTATAAGCAATGGAACCGTGCCCAAGACTTGGAAGACTTCCGAGATGGCCTGAATATCGAGAAGAAACTTAATCCGGGTTTCCCCCAGGCTCTTATTGATAGGGCTGCTGAAGTCTATGGTAAGTATGAAGATGGTTATCGTCCTAAGAGTTCGGCTTATGGAGAGATGTCTAATCTCAATCGGAGAGAAGCTTCTGATAATCGTCCTTTCGAACAAGCTATTCAAGATATCAAACTCGGTAAGAAAACAGTTAAGGATGGGGAAACTGGAGAAACGATTGAACGAGACGTTACTCTTGCCGATTCTAAACTCCGAGCCAAGGATGATATTAACGGCTTTACTAAAGAGATTCAGTCTCCTCTACACCTTATCTCTACGAACTGGCATACGGCTGCTGGTAAGGTCTATAACTGGGCTTACAGCAACTTAGCTGATATTAATCGCCAATGGAGTACGAAGCTGGCAGGAATGATGAAGTACCATGAACCCTTCCTTAAGCTCTCTAGAACTGAACAGAAGAACGTAACCAACGCGGAAGCAACTGTTTGGGATACTAACGCCAATCGTCAAATCCTGATTGATCGTGGTTTGATGTGGCCTACCAAAGAGATGCTGATGGATAAACAGTACAGCGGTCTGTCTAGTGCAGAAGCTGATGCTTATCTAAGCCATGCCAAGGGTTACGATGAAGGCTACAAGGCTGCGGGTATTGATCAACCTAAACTCCCCGGCTATATGCCCCATACGTGGGACGGCATGTGGAGAGCTAATATCTTTCATCCGACCGAAGGATTGGTGGAAGTCTATAAGGGTACATCTCGTCGTCAGGTACAACTAGCCATTGAGCAAGCTAAGAAGCAAGGGCTTAGTGGAAATGTTGTAGAACCTAAACTCTCGAATAAGCATGATTTCGTAGCCACAACTCAGCAAATGATTCAAGCTGCCTCTAACATGGGGAAGCTTGGCAAAGCATTTACTAAGGTTCTCGTGGATATCCAAGATGGTGTGATGCAAGGCACGATCACCGAGAGTCTCGAGCGTAAGGGCATCAAGGGCTACCTTGGTGATGATGGTATTCGTCCTGAGTCTCTGATGAATCCTATTCAGTACATTAAGAATCGGACCTACAATAATAAGGTTATGGGTGTCTATGAAAAAGCAATGAATGACTTCGCTAGAGCTGGCCGTAATCGTCAGATTATCGAAGCTGTTGCTAAGCCTTTCTTTAGGAATCTGGATAAGTTCCAGCAGGCTCATAACCTAGTTGATGCTGTCAAGGATTTGGTCTCTACTGCCACTGGATTCCGTGCTTCGGAGAACGTGGGGATGGATCGACTCATCAAGCAATTCTTCATTAACCGTGGTCTCAATCCCGGCCTTCCCGGACAGTGGATTACCTCACTGAATACCTTTGCTCGTATCGAGCGGATTAACTCCTTGAATCTTGGCTTTGCTGCGGAACACGCGGCCTTTGCCCTGCCTGGAATGTTTGATCTACTGCGGATGCACTACGAGAGAGGAGTTGCTGGAGAAGCCCAAGGAAGCTATACCAAGGCTCTTGGGGCTATGGGTAGGGATGCTATCACCTTCGGTATGTATAGATCAGCTGAAGGGATGCGTGCTGATAAGTGGGCGCATGACAATGGTATCTATTCCTCGAACTACTATGATAATCCACAGTTCAAGGGTGTCGGTGGTAGAGCTTGGGACCTTGCTTCACACAAATCTCTTGAGGTTGTGATTAACCGAGCGAAGAGTGTTTCCTTCCAGATGGCTTATCGCTACTTCAGAGATATCATGCCTGAGGAACAGGCTCTTCGTGCTGCTGCCAATCATACGAAGAAAACGATGCAGTCCTTCGATCCACTGGATACCCCGGAAATCTTCAAAGAGGGTTACGGTGGTAAGTCAATTCGTCCGTTCAATCAGATTCATTTCTACAACATGGCTCGTGCCCAAGAAATGATTATGAGTTACGTCCGTAACGTTAAAGATCATCCTCTTGCTGCACAGAAATTACTTATACCTGCTGTTGGTTTGGCTACAACCTACCTCCTACTTGGTGGAGCTAAAGGTATTCCCTTCCATGATGACTGGAATCTTATCAGAGGAATGGTCAATGAAGCTGATCCGAATGCTAACTGGCCTAGCTTTGATCATATGATGCTTGAAGCTGCCCATAAGGTTGGACTACCTGATTGGGTAGTGTGGGGTGCTGTTCCTCACGTCACTGGTGCAGATATCCGTGGAACCTTTACGTTCAATCTGAACCCGGAGAATCTACTTCATGGTGCCGGTCTTGGTGCTGGATGGGATGCTCTTGCTCTTGGTTTCCAAGAAGCTAGGAAGGTGATGACTGGTGAAGCGAATGCTGACGAGATTTATAAGCATATCCGTAGACTCCTGCCGACTACCGCTGTTCCTTGGCTAGAAGATTCGGAAGCAGAGAAGCTTGGTGGAAACATTCCTAAGCCTTCTAAACTCGATCCTACAAGTCCTCGGACTCCCGAAGAAGATAAATTCTTTAAGATATTTAGTAAGAGAGCTATTTCTGAGTCAATGCGGAATGAGAAGGTTGATATGCAGAAAGAGCAGGATGCAATGGATGCACGTTGGAGACAATCTAGGACGAGGTTGATAGTTAATAAAGCACTTGGCTTTGACACTGGTTGGAAGGATTTTGGTCAACTTATTGATGATACTGTTAAGGCTAATCGGGGTTATAATATCAAACAACTGAGTGAAGATATTAAGAGTCAAATACCCGAGAGGCAACTGCCAGAAGCTATTACATTCATTAAGAAAGCTGCTGCTGCTAATAAAGCTAGACAAGCCTCCATGTTCACTACGCTACTTGATACTCTACAGGGAGATCGACTTGGACGCTAATTTGTTAGATTTACATGAAAGGATGGCAACTTTGGAAGCTAATTACAGGATTGATACTGCTACATTGAATGATATCCAAGAGAAGGTAAACGCCTTCCACGATGAGATGGTACGATACAAAGGCTTCGTGGGGGCACTTACCTTCCTGGGATCAGGTGCCGTGATAGCGGTGACTCTACTGAAGGACTGGTTCCTTAGTCATTGGAAGTAACCAATTCACAATACTTCTGTAGGTCTCCAAGACGATTAAGCCAACCCTTCAAGTATCTTTGGAGGGCTGGTTTCGCTTTAACTAGGTCTAGGTAATACTGCTTACGTCGATTGATCAATGCCTGCCAATCATCCTTCGTATCTACCAACCACCCTTTAACACGAGAAACACCACAATTAACAGCAGAGTCGAACGCAACCACACAGGTAGGGAGAGCCAAATTGTCCCCACCGATAGGAGTCCAGTAGTCAGTCTGGTAAATAGCCAATGCCCGCTCTGCGGTAAGGTTCTTAATATCCTCATTTGGATGTGCCCTCTTAGATATTCCAAACTTCGTTTCACCACCTGGGTCAGTGGGATCATTGGTGTAACCACCATCTGCATGATTGCCCCACTCCCACTTCCCCACGAACTGAAGTCCTTGTTTTAACTTATTTACATCCATTAACGATTATCACCTTCCCCAATCAGTACACCCTTACTGAGACGAGCTTCCAGCTTATCTTGATTTTGATGAACAATATCAGCAAGGTTCAAGTCAAACCTCTTAGCAACTCGTGTCCAGAAGAAGAATACATCGCCAAGTTCCTTCGAAATTTCTTCCGGTGTAACCTTGCGACCTTGCATGTACTTTCGAATCTTTCCTGCAACTTCACCAGCCTCTTCACAAAGACCCAGACCTTCAGCAGAAAGATCATTCACTGTGGACACCCAGACACTATCGGTCCACTTTGCATAAGCAGCCCAATCTAGTTCGTTTCGCATATATCTTATCCTTTTAGTTAATCTCGCACACACCAGCCATACAGCTGAGTTCCTGCATTCCGCTTGTCAAGTCTGTCTCTTCTCTCAATAATGTCCAATCCACCCTTTTCGGCATACGCGACAAAAATTCAGCGTACTGTTCGGAATTAATGGATTGATAAGGTGCCTGACGGTAGATACCAGTGTCGTAGGGCAAAAAGGACACTCCTCCGATTTTGTCGAAGTGCTTGAAGACCCAGGCTTGGACTTCGAGCCATTCGTCTTCTCGGACGTAGACGGTGATACTTGGGTTGTGTTCACACCAGTTTTCGGCATAGATTAAGTAATGTTCCAGTTGTTGAATTGCTGTTACCTGATCCCGTACCACAGAGCCCTCAGGGGCGTTAACCGGGAAACTGAATACGTCTGTGTAGTCTGGCTTGGTAACGTCATCTTCGACTGGGAAGCCATTCGAGCGCATGAACAAAGCGAGTGGGTCTTTCTTATCAGCCCGTACAGTCCGAATATAAAACTGGCTGTGCCGAGGATGAATCCCGCTGCTGCTATCCACCAATTGCGAGACAGTTCCACTTGGTTTGACTGTAGTAACAGCCACAGAAGCATTAATCCCAAGTCGGTCAGCAAACTCCTTATTTGTTGCAATTGCCACCTCCTTAAGTTCCTTCAGTATATCTGGCAAATCGAGATTACCCCAACACGAACCAAGAACTTGGTGATCCATAATACCAGTAAGACTTACCCCAAGGAGTCGCTCTTCCTCGCAATTCCGCTTCCATACTTGACGGACGTATCTAAAATCTGTGAGTGTACTCTGGAACGTGCCAATGATACTAGCAAGTCGTACTTTACGTTTAAGTTCCTCAACTCCATCATTATGTCGGACAACGACTTCTGATAGGTTGCATAGTCCATGTGGTCTAAGGATGATCTCTCCGCAAGGATTCGTCCCAAAGTCGTAGTCAACTTCTCTGCGTCCTGTAGATGCAACTTTAGCTTTTGCACCACGTCGATTAAATATACCACGCTCTCCTGATTTACTATCATATAGTCCCGCCCATTCCCTCATAAAGATGCCAACGTCTGGCTTCTCAGTATAGGCTACCGAGTTATTCGCAAGTGCCCGTTGAACCTGTGTCTCCCACCATTGCCCACTTTTAGCGTTACGCATTCGTTCATCTGTAAGATTCGAGAGTGACAGAAGTGCTGACCTGCGGACTCCACCGACCACCACGATGTCAGCGATCTTACATACGAGATCATGGACTTCGATAGACGATAGTTTGCGCCCTTTCGCCTTACTGATGAGTTGGATCGTGAATCTGAAAAGGTCTTCAAGTGGTTCCGGGCCAGAAGCTCTACCTCCGAACGTCTTGAGCCTATGGCCTGCTGGACGTACTTTGCTAACATCCCACTTCGGTACTTTACCGGAATAGAGAAGAGCGAGTAGTTCACGGAAAGCTGACGCCCACCCAATCTTACTGTCTGCCACTTGGATAACCGTATCCGAGGGGTACATCTCATCACTTACCTCCGGGAGCTTGTTGATGAACTGTCGCTCCACACTGAATCCCACACCAGTACCGCACATAAGTACATACATGATTTCATCGAAATCGCGTAGAGATTCAATAGGCACATAGCTACAATTATAACCCGCCATATTATCTCTTTCCAACGCGGGACCAGCGGACATAAGGGCGCGCATTGAAGGCATAATATCCATATTAAGGATGCCCAAATGCACATCATTGTAAGGAAATAGATCGCCATACTTCCCCTTCCAAAAGTCGCAGTACCGGCTAACAGTTTCTTCCCACGTCTCCCGGCGACCTACCTCCTCACTATACCGTGCATACCTACTTAGATGAATATATTCTTGGAATTGCGTCAATTAGTATTCCTCTCCGTCATCAAGATGCTCAATCTGAAAACCATCAAATTCATTTTCGAAGTCCAGTTCTTCATCATCAATGTTGAAGATTTCTACTTCACCGAATAAATGGTTTTGCCGCTTAATCACTTTATCTCGAAACCTCTCGAGAAGTTCCTCACTGGTAATGTCAAGAAGCTCCAATAGAGTAATTTCATCAAACTGTTTTAGTCTCTCAAAGAGAATATCAGTTTGATCCGGCATTGTTCACGCTCTCTACCGATGCAGCAAAGTCACTCCAGAAATGCTGCCATTCATTCACGGTAGCAATGCACTTCAAATGATTCGAGTCGTTCTCATTCACAACTTGCAGAAGATCGGCCAATGTCTGACTCTTTTCTTCTAGAGCTTTCGCAAGGGTGGCTGAGGTGCCATCATCGCTGGACTCGGCTTGGGCAGGCTGATTTGTTGTGGTGCTAGGCTGCTTGGAAGCGTTGAACAACCGAACAGCATTGAGAGACAGCTTAACACTAGCAAGTTCCTTGTCTTTAGCAATGTTTTCTCCATTTAACTTCGCAGCAATATTAGTAAGATCGTTAGCAGTCCGAAGAGTGTTTGCATACTTACCAGATAAAGCCACGTTATCAGCTTCCAACTGGTCTTGACGATCCTTACTGGATTTAACCAGCGTATCCAACTTAAGTTGTGTGCTTTGATACTCTTTCTTGTAATGATTCCGTTCTCCTTTAATAATCTCAATGTATGCTACGAGACTGGCAATCGCCAGCCCCAGAGCAATCCATTTCCAATTATTCTTTAGGAACGCAAGGACTTCCACTATCCCCATCGTCTACCTGTCCTTTCTTCTCTCCATATCTCTTGAGGCCGTAGCCTAGACCACCACCCCCAAGGATGTAGCCGATCCCTTGACCAAACTTCTCTGGATCAAAGGCAGCTTCAGCCTTATATTGCATCAAGCAACTAAACAACACAGTGAAGATAACCGCCGTTAATACCGCGTCGGCATCCCACTGATCATCGCTGAAAATACTTTTCAACCAACGCATCTTCAATATCCTTAGAAAGAAACCAGTTAGTATACGGACCCCGACCTTTCTTTGCATTGATCAGAGTAGGAATACTAACCCCGAACTTATCTGAGTATTCCTTCAGAGTGACACCCAAAGCATCATTCCGAAGGACAAATACCTGTTCATCATTTAGAACTGCTACCCGTCCCATGTTTAGTATTCCTCATATGAATGGTTGATATCTTGTCCACGCAATGCTGCACTGTCGGAAGATAGCCCCAATCTCCTGTATCCTTGTAGGCATTCAGATAGACGAGGGCTTGTTCCAGCAACTCAGCAACTTCTTTATCTATGACCGGAGCCTTTTTAAGCAGCGATGGCACGGGCTTTGTCATTGACTTGACTAACAAGGTCGTAGAACCACATCAGATACGTGTCTTTCGCTTCAGTAGGCTTCAGATAGAACGGTGAAGGCTTATACTCATAGGGAGTAGGATACTTATCACGCCAGCTCTTGCCTTCGGACAGCAGCAAGTGCTTAGCTTCATTCTTTAACATGACTGTATCGACTTCCTTAACCTGAGCATTCATAGGCCATCCAGCATTGTACTTATTCAAGATGACCTCTTGCAGCCGTTCTTCCATTTCAGCATACCCACCAAGAAACTGCTTCACAGGACTAGGCACATCCAAGAGATACGCTTCACTGGCATCATGCAGCAGCCCTTGAAGTGAAATCTTAGGATCAGCAGTCCGTTCATTCAGAAGCATAGCCACTCGGATACAATGCTCTGCAACCGAGAAGGGCCGTCGAGTATGTCCACTGAACCGACACTGTTGACTCAGACTATGGGCAATGTCATCAATGCTGATCATGGCAGGCGTCGGAGTCAGAAAGTACATCTTAATACCAGAGTACGTTTCAATCCACGGTTCAAGCTTTGGCACTGTTTTTATCCTTATAACGATCATCCAAGTCTTTACGAGTCTTCATCATATTACTCAGAAACATCCAGCAACACCCCAAATGGTCAACATGAGGTAGACCAGACTCAGCATCAATATCTTCACCACGAATAAGGGCAAACGTGTGGCGAAGTAGCGCCGCAATGAGACGACAATAACTGATACCCCCACGCCAATTATGAGCAGCATACTTCCTAGCACCAAAAGCAAGTACAGCAGCAAGTCCTTCCAAAGCGAGTGGGTCGAGCAAATCAACGCGAGGTTTGTCGTTGTCATGTTTAGTTCCTGTTGGTTGAATTGCAGGGTCTGTAGTAGCTTGACCCACACCATATCTATTCGCAATAAGGGCTCTAGCTGTCTCCTCTGTAACCCCGTAATCTAAAAGACTCTTAGCTGCCTCTTTAGGAGGAATACTACCAAGGAGGTTATACATCGTATCGTCCCTTCAGGTATTGAAGACTAACCGGCATTTCATCGAATGAACCATTCTCAACTTGATGCAGCATCCAGATACCCTTCCAGTGAATATTGCCTTGGGGATTGAGGTATGCTTCCTCATGCTGATAGTACGCTCCTGCAAACAAGCCAGTGATCTGCCTACCATCCCCGGTATAGTCATAGGCGATATCACGCTTCTGGACATGCCCCATCACACAGGACATATGTTTCTTTGTGAGAAGAGCCCTAGCACTGGTAACAGCTTTTCCCATGACCCCGGATGTGAAATAGTGACAATATGCGACTCCATCGAGAACCTTAGGTACAAGGTAATCGTGAACTTGCCACTGTCCAGCGAGGCCGAAATCCTCGTAACCGATAAGTCCTTCGAGCTTGCGATCTGATTCAATCGCTCGCACAACACGGTACTCGTGATTTCCGAGGAAGAAATGGAACTCGGGTGTCCATCTCTTTCTGTGGTTGGCAACTGATCGCCGGATTTCTGCGAGGATGGGCTTAAGGAGAATACCCATTCCGTCCACTCCACTTGCGATATCATCGGTATAACGCCTTCCTTCAAAAGATTTCTTACCTACATCGTAACTCGAGAGACTCGGCATGTCCCAATGATCCCCAATATGAATGATCTTGTCAGGACGTTTCTCCGCAATGTACTCACCGGCCCACCGGAGATGCTCAAGAGGCACCCCCGGCTTTACCTGAGTATCAGGAATTACTGCATGTTTAAGCATTACCGGCTTGTCCTGTCGAAAAGGCACCATCAGGAACATCAACCTCATCAACCGTACCGCGAGTGTCCTCGAGTTTCTTCTGGGCTGACGCTACAATCCGATTAGCTACCTCTGCACCGAAGAAGTCAAGAATATCTTGAATTGCCATCTTGGTCAGGGATTCTTTTTCTTGTGTGGTAGCATCGGTAAGTTCCCAAATATCATTTGCTTCATTGTAAGTAATTGGCATATCTGTCTATGGTCCTTTTTATATGTTGTTATATCGACCCACGAGATATTGTTCTTGGTACACCATTCGCCGTAGGTTGTCTTCGATCTCTTGGAGAGGGTATTAGCTGCTCTACCGAACACCATTAAGATCATCCTGTCTGGATACTGTTCTTTAACCAGCACCATTTTCTTTCTATCTGCTGCGGTAAACCTTCCCTTTGCCTCGATAATAATATGATCCTTAGTGAAGTCTGGAAGATACGTTTTCTTAGTCTCTGGATAGATGTAAGGCAGCTTCTCTTTCTCGTAGTCGAAGTCCTTAGAGAGAATTCCTACTAGGGCTTCTAGCTTACTACGCTTACCTCGGGTTTTAATACCCCTAGATGGTCGGGAAGCCACAGTGGTTCACCTTCCTTTCTTTTTATTTTCAAACACTGGCCGTACAGAATCAGCTTCTCTAAAGCAGAGTCCCCATAGGCTTCCTCATAGAACTCCAAGCACCGTTTCTCAAATTGTTCCGCTGTTGCCAGTCCCTCAATCGCGGCGGCAGCTTTCTTAGGGCCGATCCCCTTACAGCCGGGAATGTTGTCCGTGCTATCCCCCATGAGCAGCTGGTAGTAAAAGAAACGAAGCGCGTTTTCTTCGCTAACTTCATACACCACATCCTTCACGAAGTCGTAATGCATACCCGGAATCTGATCTAGGTCTTTATCAATAGTGCAGATTATCGTATCCGCAGTTTGAGCAATACCTAGAGCATCATCAGCTTCCATTCCGAAGATTACCTTGGCGTCCCATACAGCCATCAAGTGCGCTCGCAATTCTTCGTACCACTTTGGCTTAGGTGCTTTACGATTAGCCTTATACTGCGGATAGATTTGAAACCTGTAATTCGAGTGGTCTGTGCTAGTAAGATAAAGATCAAATTCCCCCTCATCACCAGTTGCTTCACAAATCCGTTCGATCAAGGTATTCATCCGAGCTTCGGCAATACCTATTGGTTCTTCCTGAGTAGTGAATCCTACCCGATAGACCAAAATATCGCCGTCGATCAAGGCTTTAGTCACGCATCACCCAATTTTCGAATCGCTCAGCTACATCCGTGACACTCTCTACATTCTCTTCACCAACGCCCTTAAGAGCAATTGCTTGAGCAAGACAACTCTGGCGAACAATCAGCACTTGACGACGTGCCCGTTCTTCTGGTGTCTCGAACCCACGGCTATTGGTAGTGGTGGAACCGGCTGCTGCTGCACTGTTACCAGTCTGAGCAGACAGAACAACGTCATCCCATTGCCAGTACCCGTTCTTATCCTTCATCAACTTCACTTCGTAAATCTGATTTTCCTTGGCATCCTTGAGGACGGTATACGCCTTCGTGCTAAACGAGAAAATCTTTTTGTCTTGGGTCTTACCATCCGATTCATAGGTGATCGGCAGAACATAGAACGTCTTTTCCTTAGTAACAGAACCTACCGCAACAATCCTAATTCGCATCAAGTGTCTCCTCAGTTATAGCTTTCATCGCACCCCAATCATGACCGTATTGGACTTCCACACGGCAAGGAATGTTGTAAGCCACTCCAAACAACTTCTCAAAGGCTCGTGGAATGTTCCTCCACACCTTAAAGAAAATCTTTCCGACTGCCTTCATTTCCTCTGCTGGACAATCAATCAGGATAGAGTCATGCACTGTCCCGATCATTTTAGCTTTCAGTTCCTGCCGTTTAATCTCGGCGCTCATCAGGACGCGAGCTAGTACCATTAACTCTGCTCCTAATCCCTGTACTGGATAATTCAAGATGGTGGTTCGGGGCCAAACCAATTCTCCCCGCTTCATGTAAGGCTGATAGGAGAAGGAACGTCCAGTGGGAATCACGACTTTCCCAGTTGCCATCGCTTCCAAAACTAATCTTTCGTGCCATGCTCTGACTCCCTGATATTTGAGATAGAACGCATCAATTGCATCTTGCCAAAACTTTGGCTTGTCACTGATTGCTGCGAACTCTATGTCAAAGCAATAGGCATAGGCTGTACCTCCGTAGATTAGTCTGAACAAGAAAATCTTTGCGATGTGGCGACTAGGTAGACCAAACTTATCCTTGTTATCCGTGTGCATATCAATCGAAGGATCACTGAATTCGGCAATGCCTACAGGGTCCTGGCTTAGATAGACACACGTATTCCATTCAAGAGCCTTAAAGTCACCTATTACGAGCACGCAATATCGCTCCAATATCGTGTTCTACCACCTTATGCCCATACCGCTCAATCAACTCCACGAAGTCATTCAACACACCGAAGTATCGAGCTTCCTCATTCACATCATTTGCAAACTCAAGTTCTGCTTGTCGATCTTCATCTTCGTCATGGTCATTCATCTTTATACCTCGAAATGTAGAGTGCTTTGGTGATGCCCGCCAAGTTCTGCAAGTTTGGCCTGGAGCTACTTAACCGACTCGTGATCGCTACGCACTGATTAAACTGCCCATGAATCTCCCCTGCGGGCCAATCCATTTCCGTAATCAGGTTAGGGATTCCACGGTAGTAGGTCGAGAGAAGCTTTTCACATTCAGCTCGTTCAAGTAGTAACTGAATAATGCGTGCAACTTTACTTCGCGCTTTAAGTCCTCGTAGTGTCGCTTCATCAACAGAATAAATTCGCTGAATAGGTCTACGTCCGGCTCTAACTCGCTGTTGATTTTCTCTGGCGATATCTTCATCAGACAGTTTTGCAGTAGTTGCTGACTCGCTTCGTTCCAGAGGTTTGACAAGACGAGGGAATTCAACGTCAATGGTTCCCCATTTTTCCCCGACTTTAACTTCGCCGCTCTTAAGCACTCGCTCAGTTGGAATACGAACTTTAAAAGGAATGCTGCCTCCGTAGAGGAAAACTGAGATATGGTCGGAGCTACTCCAATTAATGCGTTCATCTGCAAGTTCACTAAGCGACTGTCGAACATTGTTGAGTCTGGATTCAAGTTTCTCTGCCTCTTGGTTAGCTAGTGCTACATCAAGAACCATTCCTTCAAATTCCATTTCCTGCAAGATCAGAAGGTCTTTACATTGCAACTTGAACATTTCATACAGCCGTGGATCACCTTCCTCGAAACGTTTCTTCTGAATCTCGAAGACTTCTCGAGTTCCTACAATGTCTCTCTTCTGATACTCGGCTAGAATATCCCAAGGGATTTCAGTAGTGTCAATGCCACGATCCCAATACTCAAGTTTAACAGTATCCAGCTTATGCTCCAAACCATAAAGGTTAAGGGTGTCATTAAGTGAAGGATACGGATTGCTTTGCTGAGCCAATATAAACTCAGCAAGTTGACAATCCCATACAGCATGAACTGACAACTCATCAATGTATCTCCGCAACCAATGTAAGTCGAACTTGATATTGAAGCCAATCAGAAGGGTAGATGCTTCAACAATTTCCTTGATAGTCTGTAACTTACCACCATAGGGAGTGTTAGTGTATTCAATATCAAAATCCCTATAACCAGCGTCGTCAAGCAGACCCACAGTACATAGTCGGTTCCGTCGAGAAAAAGGATTTCCCTTCTGAAATGTAGTTGTTTCAACATCGAGGGTCAATGTATGTTGCATCTATAATCTTCCACCCTTTGTGATTACAATACTCAGCTATCTGTTCTTCAGACCAGTTGTGCATATATTTGATAATAGGAGCAGTTTCTCCCCCTATTTCAATCCCCGCTACGAAGTGAGGAGCCACCACTACTAAGAACCTGTAGATCATCGTCTTCTATCTCTTTAAATCGCTGCTCTTCAGCTTCCTTTTTCTTCTGTTTCCATGCGTGACGTTCTTTTCTTTCCTCGCCCGTTAGATCGGGTTTTACTGTTTTCCTGGAATTCTTTGACATTTAGCCAGCGCACCTTATTATTAGTATATACGTCAAATTCTGATGCGAACTCTACAGCAGCCACAGCAGACATCCCGGAGTGCATTGCTGCCATAGCGAACTTCCAACCACTACCAACTGCAATATAAGGGTGCTTAATAGCATCAGGAATAAGAAACCGATCAACGAGATACGGCTTCCCTTTGAAAATAAGTATCGCGTCGAGGGTTTGCTCATATTCTCCTTCCTTATCCTTTTCGAGTAGGTTCGGTTTTTCTTTCTCTTCCCAATCGGACTGTCTGAAATACTTCTCGGCAATATGGATTGTGTTTACATCCCCTGCTGCTGCTAAGATCGTATCGTTATTCAGAATAAGAATCTTGTCCGAACTGAGAATCTTTACATCATCCATTGTTAGCTGAGTGTCTGCGGCTATAATGTCATCCTTGAGTGCAATTGTTGTCATATTGAATTACAGTCGTATATTTATCACGGTGCCTCATTTCGTAGATCATATTGAAAGTTCCTGGACTCTTGCCATCCCAAAAGACAATGGCCTCGTCCGCATAATCAGCCATTTTCTTATTGCGAAGTCTTCCAGCAACCTTACCGTATCTATTCCAATCAAATGGTGTAACAGGGAACAAGGTCACTTTAATGTTATGTTCTTGTGCCCACACTTCACCCATCTGATCTGCACCCCTTGCATGTCCAGAAACGACTTCAGTAATCTCTTTGATATCCTGTAGCTTTGCTATTTCCTTATACATCAGACCAGCATCTTTGAAGCTTCTAGTACCTGCAATGATTAGTTTGATCCCCATTGTTCCGCCATAGCTTTGGCGATCCCTTCATAAGTTACACTCCGCAGCTTCCACCTATCTGGGCTAGGTCCCAGTTTGTTCTGCCCACTAGGAGTTTGATTAGCCCGTCTAGCAGCCCTTCCTCCGGGTAGAACGTTTGTCGGTACAAGAAGCGGTAGATTCTTTAACCAGAGACACGTTGCCTTTGAAGCATCATGTCCGAATTGCCAAGGCTGAATGATCTGATCTGGCTTCCTGATTGCTGAACTGATACATCCTATAGGGTTCTCAAGTGCAATGTGAGGTATAGGAAAATCAAGAAGCATACGAACAAAGTCAAGAGCCTCATCCGTTTGCTTTTGTCGATCTGGTATCCTCTTATTCCAATGTAGCCCACTCACTGCCAAATAGGTACACGGCGGATGTGCAATCATCAAGTCAAAACGGTCATTCCTCAGATCACGAATATCTCCCTGATAATGAGGGCCAGGTATATCACTAGGCAGAAGATCACAGCTAACTGCCATATGGCCCAGTACGCGGAAGGCTTCACGGACTACTCCTGAGAATTCACATGCAACGAGAACCTTCACTGTGCATTAAATTGAGCAAGACGCTTGCACAGAATGTCATCGTAGAGACTCATGACAAAGTGCTGTTGAACCAGAAGATGCTGTTGCTCAGGATCAATCACATCGAACTTGTCACTCTCGAGAAAGTTCTGCAACGCCGTAAGCTTAGCAACCAATTCAAGTCGCTCATTCTGTACTCGCTGCTGATATTCTTGCATTATTATTATCCTATTGTTCCGTCGTTATTGAAATCACAGAACCGTGCTATCTCAGGTTTGAGGTAACACGACCACTTTCCATGACGGTTGGAAGGGTCTGTATCTTCATCACCGAACAACTTATTCTTACTCAGGTGCATGTACCGAACGTATTCCTTACCCGGATCGAACACGAAGCCAATACCAAGAATCCAGTCAGCCTCACCTTGCTTACTTGTCTTCGATGAGTCTACGTCGTTCATGGTAAGCCACTGCTTGTTCTCACCAGTACCACCAGCCTGACAGACTGCGATTACAGGGCCATATTCAGACGCTAGTTCTCTAGCCCACCCGTACAGTTCCTTAAGCTCCAAGTCATTTCTATCGGCTTGGAATCCAACTATCTTGTCGATTTGGTCGAAGATAATGATTGAAGGCTTAAGTCCCCTACAGGCTTGCTCAACTACAGACTTGGACATTGGTTTCTTATCAAAAACGATAAGCTTACCGTGTGTCTTTTCTACGAACTCTGCTTGTAGCTTGTCAGGGTCTTCGGCATCACGACGCTTTACTTCCTCGGCAGTGAGTCCCAAGACGGCCTGGATACAGCGAATCTTTACCTTGCCACCTACTTCCTCATTGTTGAACCAGACGATAGGACCATCTTCTTCCTTGATCTGATCCACCATGTAGGACATTTCAGACGAGAGGAAGGTAGTCTTACCTGTCTCTGGCCTAGCAAACAAGAAACCAAAGTCGCCTTTCCTTAATGACCCTAGTGCCTTGTTCATGCTATTGAGTCTCCAACGGAAACCAACAGCTTTGTAAGTCTGATTCAACAGCTCTGAGATATTGTCGGAGACGATGTACTGTCTCCAATCTTCATCCAGATGCTTTACTTCAATTGCTTCTGCTTCAGCTTTAAGATTTGCAAGAGGCTCTAGTCCTTCTGAGACCCGGATGGCTAACTTAGCAAGTTCCAGCCCTTTGTTCCGTTCCGCAAGAGAACGGATAAGAGTCTCAACATGCTTTGGGTCTGCTTGATCTTCTACGAGGTCTTGGAAGACACGCTCGTAGTATACCGGATCAGCCTTCGGATAACTCGCTAGGAAGACGAGTTTAAGATCGAGAGGCTTGTATTCTTTTTCTTCTCTATGCAGGTCCGGTAGGACTGAGTATAGACGATATAACTCGGGGTAAGCTTTCTCTATTGCTTTTAAATCAATACTACTAAAATACTTATTATATAAGACAGGGTTTAGTAATAGCTTTAGAATACTTATATATACATTCATTGTTGTTATTATATAAGCCATCTCTTTAAGAGATGGCGTACTGCATTTACTGCTGTTGCTTTTATGCTTTTATTACTTAGGTTTTAATTATTAAGTAACGGCAGTTAAGGCAATATTCCCCCCTTCCCCACTGGAAGGTGGAGAAGACCAAGCGGTAGTTGCCGCTGGTTAAAATCAATGAGGGTTACTATCGTCCCTCGTCATTTACAGTTGTACCTTGGTCGCAGAATAGCGTCCTTGGCATGACAGGTTAGGTAGGTATCGACCTACGGCGTGCTGCAACACCTTTTTACAGCATAAGACTTGAGTATACCACAATTCGCTAGTCTATTGCAAGCCTCGGGCGTGTTCTGCTACAACCCTCTGACCATTGTGTGACGGACTCAATATCCCAATCGTAATCACTAGAGAATGCCCAAGAAGCAATTGCCTCAAGTTCTTCTACATCTTCCTTAATTATCTCATCTTCTTCAACCTCTGTCAAGCTGTTCTTAGTGTTCATAACTTTAGTCCGTATCCCTCTAGGAATTTAACTATTTCTTGAGTCGTGTAGTCCTTTGGATCGAATTGACTTAAGATAACCCGGATATCTTTAATAGGCACCCTGGAAGCCTGCCTGAGCGATTCTGCTGCCTTGTCCATGTCCAACCATATCCGAACCCTTGTGAAGTTGTCTGCGAGCCATTTAACCGCATTTCCGTCGATTGTGGCTCCTAGCAGCGGCGCACAGGTGCAGTACCTGCCCACCTTAATGGCTGAAACGAAGTCTTCCACTAAGATTATTGTCTTCGGGAAGTTAGCATTCTTAATATACCCGAGCTTCTGAGTCTTAGAACCGTGGGTCACATACTTAGGTTTATCTTTATCGGGACCGAAATACCTTTCTTGATAATAAATTAACTTATTGTCGTGGTAGATAGGAAAGACCAAGGAACTCGTCTTGGTATTCCAACAGATACCATAATGCTTATATTCAGCTTCGCTGATACCATACTTCTTCAACCACGTCAAGGCTTCAGTAGGAACAGAAGGAGAAAAAGTAGAAGTATCCAGACTATTCGCATCGTTATTTTTATTATATTGGTGTTCCATCTTGTTCTTAAGGTTCTCAACTGAGTCTGGGGGTGCCAAATAGTAGCGACACCCAAAGCAAAATTTATGTCCATCTGACCAGACTCCTAAATTATCCTTAGAACTACAGCGAGGACATGACTCATGCCTTACGAAGTAAGAATCCACATTGACTACTCACTCCCCGGAAGAATAATTCGAGTCTCCGGTTCCTGATAACACAGATCAATGAATTCATCCATGAATAACTCACGGACTTCATCCCGGAACAATTGATTATTGAACTCCTCCGGCATGACATGTCTCTTCAGTTTCTTGCTCACTTCTTCCATAAAGAAACGAGCCTCCAACATGACGCCACCAGTAACGGCAGTGATAGCTGCTGCCTGTGTTTTGGTTAGCATGATTTACAGATCATCCCATTCTTGGTCCTCGTC
>Ga0070679_100000312_pt1 | contig 41159 bp, 35 predicted proteins | sample KBSC63BmetaG_FD_65652 | JGI IMG/M metagenome (GOLD analysis project Ga0070679, IMG submission 65652) | Corn rhizosphere microbial communities from Kellogg Biological Station, Michigan, USA - KBS C6-3B metaG | ecosystem: Host-associated > Plants > Roots > Rhizosphere | place: USA: Michigan... | reverse complement strand
CGCTTCGGCTGCAACGCCTACGGCTCCGACTCCCTGCTGACCCTGATGAGACTGCACGGCCTCGCCGAGCAAACGGTCGAGGTCGAGCCCTACCGCACCTATGAGCTGGGGCCGTTCGAGGTCAGCTTCACCCCCAGCGTTCACTCCAAGCTGCTGCTTGGCCTCGCCGTGCCCTACGACGGCGACCTCACCTGCGAGCACCTCGACGGCCTGACCCCAGGCGCTTACCGCTGCGGCCAGGTCTGGGGAATCTCGATCAGGGTCGCCGGGGTCAGCTTCTACCACCAGGGCAGCGCCAACCTGATCGACGAGGCGGTGCGCGAGCGCGGCATCGACGTCTTCCTCGCCGGCGTCGCCGGGCGCAACTTCACCGATGACTACTGGCGGCGCATCATCCCCCGCCTCGATCCCAAGGTGGTCGTCCCCACCCACTACGACAACTTCTTCCGCCCGCTCGGCCAGCGTCTGGAGTTCGTCTCCGACGTGCGCCTCTCAGCCCTTCCCGAGGAGATCGGCGCCGTCAGCAGAGACCTCGAGATCGCCGCGATCCCCCGCGCCGACCTCTCGCCCTAGGCGAAATGCTTGGCGACGATCTGCTCGATCGTGCCCATCGTCCGCATCGTCCAGGGCCCCAGGGCCGCCTCGAGCATTTTCAAGTCGAGCTCGGAGTCGGACATACGACCGCTCGGCAGCCAGTAGAGCTCGCGGCCTTCGATCGCCAGCCGGTCCACCTCGCTGGCCGCCGCCAGGGCCTGCGCGCGCACCTTGGCCGCCGGCTTCCTCGCCAGCAACGCGACCTGGAGCTTGCCCTCCGAAGCATTCACCTTCGCCGCATCGAATGGCTCATGGGCGACAAGCGCGCAAAGCTCTTCGGCGCTGCGCAGGAACACTGGCACTTCGTAGCCCAGCGCCTCCCCCAGCCCGGCTTCGATCCGATCTGTCAGCTTCGCCTCGTCGCCCTTGGCGGCGAAGACAACGTTGCCGCTGGCGCGAAAGCAGGCGACCTCGGCAAAGCCCAGCGCCTCGAACTCGGCCCGCAGCTCCTCGTTCTTGATCCGCCGCCCGCCCAGGTTCATCCCGCGCAGAAAGGCGACGTGGCTGGGCATGGCCTGGACTCTAGAGCTCCCAGCAGAGGAGTCAGCTGGGAGCTCGATGGGGTGTCGCCGAGTGGAGGCGGTGGGATTCGAACCCACGTGTCCGGTCGTAGCGCGAAGGCATCTACAGGTTTAGCCGGCGCTTGATTCTCGTCTCCCGGGGTCCGCGCCGGCGGGCACTGCGGGAGATAAAGCCCTCTGAGTTGTCCCCTGGCGGACGGGGCGATCCGCCGGGGTGAGCCCGTGTTCTGAAGCCGGCTGCCCTCCCTACGGGCGAGGGAGGACCGACTCTCATCGCCTAGGTTCTAGCTAGGCAGCGAGGGCGAACTCATGGTCCGCACGTATTGGTTGGTGCCGGGGTTTAACGAGGCCTCCGGCAACCTCGACCTGCAACCGTTCGCACGGACCGACCGGATCGAAGCCTGTCGCCCCCGTGCTATGTACGGCGATTGTACGGAGTCGGGTAGGAATACCGGATGGCCGAGAAGACATTTGACGCGATCGTGCTCGGTGCCGGAGCGCCGGGCGAGGTCTGCGCCGGTCGACTCGCCGACGGCGGGCTCTCGGTGGCGATCGTCGAGCAGCACCTGGTCGGCGGCGAGTGCTCCTACTACGCCTGCATGCCCTCGAAGGCATTGCTGCGGCCCTCGGATCTGCTGGCCGAGGCCCAGCGGGTGCCCGGCATCGCCGTCGATGAGCGGCTCGACCCGCGCGCGGTGCTCGAGCGCCGCGACGAGGTGATCCACGACCGCGACGACTCCGGTCAGCTGCTCTGGCTGGAAGAACGCGGGATCGAGCTCTTCCGCGGCAGCGGGGCGCTCGACGGCCGGCGCCGGGTTCGCGTCGGTGACGATCTGCTCAGCGCCCGTCAGGCGATCGTCCTCGCCACTGGCAGCGGCGCGGCGATGCCTCCGATCGACGGCCTCGACTCTGCCCGGCCCTGGAACAACCGCGAGGGGACCACCTCCGAGCACGTTCCCGAGAGCATGATCGTGCTCGGCGGCGGGCCGGTCGGCTGCGAGCTCTCGCAGGCCTGGTCCTCGCTCGGCTGCCGGGTGACCCTGATCGAGGGTGGACCGCGGGTGCTCTCGCGCGAGGAGCCCTTCGCCGGCGAGGACGTCGCTAGGGCGCTGCGCGAGCAGCACGGCGTCGACGTCCACATCGGCGAGCAAGCCGTCCAGGCGAGCCGCGACGGCGACGTCGTCACCGTGGCGCTGGACGACGGCAGCGTCCTCGCCGCCGCCGAGATCCTCATCGCCGTCGGCCGCAAGCCGCGCAGCGGCGAGATCGGGCTCGACAGCATCGACGTCGAACCCGGCAAGGCCGGCTTCCTCGACACCGACGACCGGCTCCGCGTCGGCGGCCGCGAGTGGCTCTACGCGGTCGGCGACGTCAACGGCCGGGCCCTCTTCACCCACATGGGCAAGTACCAGGCCTGGGTGGCCGCCGAGAACATCCTCGGCCGCCAGACCAGGGCGACCGCGGAAGGCGCCGGCTCGCCCCGCGTCACCTTTACCGATCCTCAGGTCGCCGCGGCCGGCAAGACGCTCGCGCAGGCACGGGAATCCGGCATCGAGGCGAACGCGGTCGACGTTCCCACCGACGGCACCGCGGGGGCGAGCTTCCAAGGCAAGGGAACCGGCGGAACCTCCCGCCTCGTCCTCGACGAGTCGCGCGGGGTCATCGTCGGCGCCACCTTCACCGGCTTCGAGACCGCCGACTTCCTCCACGCCGCCACGGTCGCCATCGTCGGCGAGGTCCCCCTCACGAAGCTTCGCCACGCTATCGCCGCTTACCCGAGCCGCAGCGAGATCTGGTTGAAGCTCTTGGAGGCAGCGGGCCTGTAGGGAGCAGCCTTAAACGCTTGAGCGCCTCTTCAGGTCTTCCAAGACGTCCTGCGGAAACCCGGGCACCTCGTCTAGATCATCCACCGAGCCGAAGCGGCCCAGTCGCTCGCGATGGGCGAGCAGGCGGGTCGCCTGGGTCACCGAGAGATTCTCGGCGCGAAGCTGCTCAAAGCTGACCGAGTTGAGGTCGATCGTCCCTCCCCCGGTCACAGGCGAAGCGGCGGCGGGTGCGGGCGGCTCCGGGCTGGGCGGGCGCGTCGGTGGGGCCGGGGTCGGCGGCGGTGGAACCGGTTCGGGCGCTGGCGTGGGCGCAGGTGGGACCGGCGTCGGAGGAGTGGGCTCTGGCGCGGGCGGCGCAGGGGGGCCGGGATCCGGCGCCGGCGGGGTCGGCTCGGGAGCCGGTGACGGCATGGGCTGGGAAGGCTGTGGCGCGGCGTATGAGGCCGGCGGCGGCGGCGCGACCGGCTGGGCCGGCGCCGTCCCCTGGCCCTGGACCGACTGAATCACGGCCTGCTCGGCTTCGGCAGCGCGGCGCTCGGCCTCGCGAGCGCGCTCCTCGGCCTGGGCAACGCTGTCGCGAATCTCCTGCAAGCGCCGCTCACGCTCGTCCTCTTCTGACTTGAGCTTGGCCAGGCGCTCCGCCTCGGCAGCGCGGCGCTCGGCCTCCTTGGTTCGTTCTTCGATTTGGCGCAGGCGCTCCTGGGCTTCCGCCATTGCCCGCTCTTGCGCCTCACGCTCCTGCTGGAGGCGCTGCTCCGCCGTCTGCAGGCCAGCGCCGGCGCCAGGCGCTGGGGCGATTGGGGATACCGCCGCCATGCCCTGGGTCACCTGACCCGCCCGGGCCTGGGCGGTGCGGCTTTCGGCCTCGTGCTGCAACCGCTCGGCCTCCTGGATCCGGCGGTCGGCCTCGGCTCGGATCCGTTCCTCCTCGCGCTGGATCTCGGCAACCTTGTCCTGCACGCGCTGTTCGGCCACGGCGGAATCCTCGTAGCCAACGGGCGGCATCGATGGCGCTTGCACCGGCGGGCTTGGAGTAGCCGCCGCTGCAGACAGGGGCTGGGCCGGGGGCTGCGGCGCGGGAGCAGCGCCAGGCGCCGGGACGGCGGCCGGTGGCGATGCTACGGGTTGGCCCATCGGGGGCAGCGGCGCCGCCGGAGCACCCTGCTGAAACTGTTCGCGCTCCTGCGCCGCGCGCGCCTCGGCCAGTTGGCGCTCTGCCTTCGCCGCTTCCTTGCGGGCGCGGCGACTGCCGGGGCGGCCGCCGGCGGCAGGCTTGCCACGGCGCTCCGCCCGCTTCGCGAGGCGCTCTTCTTTGCGCCGTTTGGCCTCTTCCTGGCGCTTTTTGCGATGCTCAATGCGGGCGAGCCGCTGCTGCTCGCGAGCCTGTTTACGCTTGTCCTTGGAGCTCAGTGGTTGCTGACTCGTCGACGCCGCGACCGGCGGCGCGCCGGAAGCGACCGGCGGCACCGAGGACGGCGGCGGAGTGCGCGGTAGTTCCGCCGTCTGCGCCCCCGCACCGGTCGACGGAGGAGGCGGCGTCGCCTTCCCCGACGGTGGTGGCGGCGAGCCGGACGGAGCCGTCGCTTCCTTGGCGGCTTTCTCCTTGGCCCGCCGCTGGGTCACGCTGACGACGAGCAGCAAGAGCAGGATCGCAGCGACGAGGCCGCCGACGAAGTACTGGATGTTGTCGCTGACGAAGTTGCCGGCTTCGCTCGGGAAAGAATCGGCTTGCGCCTGAGCCGGAACGGCCAGGGCGAGCGCAACGAGGGTCAACGCGGACCAGAGCAGGGAAATCCTGAAGCGCATCGGTTCCGAAGCTACCTCATCCGGCCCTTGAATTCTCGCTCGACTTCGCGGCGCACGTCACGGTCCGCGATTTCGCGCCGCCGGTCACGGCCCTCCTTGCCCCGCGCCAGCGCCAACTCCACCTTTGCCCGCGAGCCTTTGAAGTAGATGCGCAGGGGGATCAGGGTCAGGCCTTTCTCGGCGGTCTTGCCGATCAGCCTTTCGATCTCAGCCTTGTGCAGGAGCAACTTGCGCGGCCGCTCCGGCTCGTGGTTCTCGCGGCTGGCCGGTTCGTAGGGCGGGATATGCAGCTTGCGCAGCCAAACCTCCCCCTTGTCGACCACGGCGTAGGAATCGGTCATCTGCGCCTTGCCGTTGCGCAACGACTTGACCTCGGAGCCCTGCAACGCGATCCCCGCCTCCATTTTCTCCACCGCCTCGAATTTGTGGCGGGCGCGGCGGTTGGTAGCGACGTCGCCGGAAACCGGCTCGCGCTTCTTGCCCTTCTTAGCCATCGAGGCCCTCCAGGTCGACGCGCCCCCGCGCCGGCACGACCTCGGCGACCCGGACGGATGTCGGATCACCGAGGCGCAGCGTCGCGCCGGACTCGCGCCCGACCAAGGCGGTCTCGGTCTCGTTCAGTTCAAAGCGCTCGACGCCCATCGTTCGCGCCGGCAGGAACCCCTCGTAGACGTCGCCGAGCTCACCTCCGAAGCGGACGAAGGCACCGGCCCGGATCACCCCCGAGACCTCGCCCTCGAACTCGGCCTCCTCCCCGCGCTCGGTGAGCTCACGCTGCAGCAGGTAGGCGGCGCAGATGTCATCGGCATCGCGCTCGACCCGGGCTGACTCGCGCTCGCACTCGCTGCTGTGCCAGGCCACCTCGCGCGCCTCGGCCGCCCGCGGCGCCTCCTCCCCCTCACCCAACGTCGCCAGCAGTGCCCGGTGGATGAGCAGGTCGGGATAGCGCCGGATCGGCGAGGTGAAGTGGCAGTAGGCCGGGCTGCCCAGGCCGGCGTGGCCACTGTTGCGATCGCTGTAGGAGGCCTGCATCAGGGAACGGAGCACGAGCGATGTATACGCCTCCCGGCCGTGCCCGCGCCGCGCCGCCTCCTCGATCACCAACCGGCTCGCTTGCGCCGCCACCCGGCCCGCCTGGGCGGGCGCCAGCCCCTGGCCCAGGGGCGGGGTTGGGACGCCGAGCGCGTCCAGCTGCTCGACCAGGCGCTCGACCCGCACCGGATCGGGCTGGGCGTGGACCCGGTAGATCGCCGGCACGCGCTTGCGCTCGAGCAGCTGGGCCACCTGTTCGTTGGCGAGGATCATCAGCCGCTCGATCAAGCGGTGCGACTCGGTCTGGGCGACCGAGCGGGCGGAGACGACGTTGCCGGCCGAGTCGAAACGGAACTCGGGCTCGCTCGAGTCGACGTCGAGGCTTGTCGTGCCCCGCTGCTCGCCCAGCGACGCCGCCGCCCGGCGCGCCAGCGCCAGCGGCTCGGCCACTGACTCGGGAGGGCGCTCGCGGCCGGCGAAGACGCGGTCGAGTTGGTCGTAGTCGAGCCGCGCACGCGAGCGGATGCGGCTGCGATAGAAGCTGGCGGCACGGGGGCTGCCGCTGGGGCTGAGCTCGATCTCGGCGCTCACAGCGAGGCGCTCAACGTCGGGGGCAAGGCTGCAGGCGTCCTCGCTCAGCGCCCGCGGCAGCATCGGCTCGACCGCGCCCGGAGCGTAGGTGCTGTTGGCGCGCCGGCGCGCCTCCAGATCAAGCGGCGTCCCCGACCGCACGTGAGCGGCGACATCGGCGATGTGGACCCAGAGGCGCACGCCATCCTCCTCGCGCCGGGCCGAGATCGCGTCGTCGAAGTCGCGCGCCGTCGCCGGGTCGATCGTGAAGGTGGGCAGTTCGGTCAGATCGCGGCGACGGTGCCCCCTGCCTTCAGCCGAATCGGCCGCGTGTCCCGCTTCGACCTCCAGCGCCGCGGGGAACCCTCGACCTTCGAGGCGCTCGTCGAGCAGCGCGTCGATCGCCTCTCGCGCGTTTCGTGGCTCCCTGCGCCGCCCCCGTCCACGCGCCCGCTGCCGGTAGTAACGCCAGTCCCGCCCGCTCACCGAACAAAGCTCCGGTGCGCTTTATGCACGTATACGGAGTAAAAGGCGCACCGGAAGCTCATTGCTTCGAGGTGAGCACCCCGAAGGCGCGTTCCAGAGCCTCGTCGCGGCCGGGAGTGCGCAGGTCGTCGCTGGCCTTGACGTCGGGGTGGATGCCATGGCTCTTGGCCAGGTTGACGCCGTCCGGAGTGAAGTACTCGCCGATCGTCAGCTTCAGCGCGCCGCCGTTGGAAAGGCCGATCTCCTGCTGGAAAACCCCCTTGCCGTAGGAGCGGGTGCCGACGACCGTGGCGCCGGCGTCGTCGGCAAGCGCCGCGGTGAGAATCTCCGCCGCCGAGGCGGTGTTGCGGTCGATCAGGACGACCATCGGCAGTTTTGGCAGATTGTCGCCAACGGTCTTGTAGACAACGTGGCCCTGGGTGCGCGAGTCGGTCCTCACCACGACTTCGTCGTCGGGCAGGAAGACGCTGGCGCTCAGCACCGCCTCCTCGAGCAGACCGCCGCCGTTGCCGCGCAGATCAAGCACGATCGCTTCGGCGCCTTCTTTCCGCACCTTTTCCACGGCTTCGCGCAGCAGCGCGTGCACGCCTTCGCTGAAGGAGGCCATGCCGACGTAGCCGATCTTGCGCCCCTTGACTTGCTTGATCTTGCTGGTCACCACGGGCAGGGCGATCTGAGCGCGGGTGACCTCGAGCTGATCGACTTTGCCACGCCCTTTGGACTTAACCCCAATCGTCACCTCCGAGCCTTCGGGGCCTTTGATCTTGCCGGTCGAGACCTGGCTGTTCTCGCCCGCGATCGAATCGCCGTTGACCGAGACGATTACGTCACCGGGCTTGATCCCCGCTTCGGAGGCCGGCGATTTGGGGAAGACGGAATCAACGCGCAGGCCGGCTTTGACTTCGGAGACGGTCAGGCCGATACCGGAGAAGTGCCCGGAGATCTCCTCGTTGAAGCGGCTCAGCGCTTCCGGGGAGAAGTAGTCGGAGAAGCGGTCGTGATGGCGGCGGCGCAGCTCGCGGACCATTCCCTGAAGCGAGGAGTTGGTCAACTCGGTTGAGCCAACCGAGCGGAAGTAGTTGTCCTCGATCAGTTCGGTCGCTTCCAGATTGAGCCCGGCGGAGTCGTCGACGAAGCGGTCGCGGGCGAATTCGGGCAGCTTGCCGGGGTGGCCGCCGAGCCAGATCCCGGCGCAGAGAACGACGATCAAGGCGGCCGCCAGAGCCGCGACCTTTGCCACGCTCACGCGGCGCTCAGCTCGTCTACACCTTCAGGAAGCGACGCAGGGTGACTCCGGAGCCAACCGCGGAGACCAGCACCGAGGCGGCGAAGAGGATCGCCACCAGAGCGGGAAAGGAGAGGGTGCTGTTGTTCTGCGCCGCGAGGAAGGAGAAGGTGTCGCTCAGCGGGTCGACAATCGTGATCTTGCCCAGCCACAGGATAAGTATGGCGATCAGGCCCCCCGCGAAGCCGACGACGACGCCCTCGATCATGAAGGGCCAGCGGATGAACCAGCGGGTCGCGCCGACCAGCCGCATCACCTCGACCTCGCGGCGCCGGGTGTAGATCGAGAGCCGGATCGTGTTGCCGACCAGCATCAACGAGGCGAGGATCAGCAGCGCGGTGATCACGGTCAGGACGATCTTCAGGGCGCTGGTCACCTGCTCGATCTGCTGGGACTCCTGCTGGCGGTCGAAGACGTCCTGGATGATCGGCGAGATCGGCTTTGGCTTGCCGTTGGGGCCCGGCGGCGTGACCGCGGCCCGGACCGCGTCGAGGTTGCTCGCGTCGTCGGCCTTGATCTGAAAGTTGGCCGGCAGCGGGTTGTCGTGCAACTGGGCGAGCAGGTCTTCGCTCTTGCTCTTGCCGAGGTCTTCCTTCAGTTCGACCAAAGCTTTGCCCTTGCTGATGAAGGCGACCGAGGCGACGTGCGGGATCGCCTTCAGCTTGTCTTCGAGCGCGGCGATTTCCCCCTGGGTCGCGTCGTCGTAGATCGCAACCCGGAACTCGAGGCTTTCGCGCACCGATTCGCTCTTTGCCTGTGTGGTCTGGAAGACCGGGATCAGGACGCCGAGCAGGATCACGGTGGTGACCGTGGTCACGATCGCCGCCATGCTCGGGGCGCCGTTGCGGCGCAGGGCTCGGAACGCCTCCTGGGTGAAGAAGAAGAATCGCGACATCTAGATCAGCGCGTCGTGTCCGTTGGTCTGGCCCTCGGGGGCGACGCCCATCTCGGCCCGCAGGCGCACGCCGAACTCGGTCGTCGACTCCTCAGTGTAGCCGCCGCTGACCTCATCGCGGACGACCCGGCCCTCATAGAGCTCGATCACGCGGCGGCGCATGTTGTCGACCATCTCGCGGTCGTGGGTGACGACGACGACGGTCGTGCCGGTCTTGTTGATCCGGTAGAGCAACTGCATCACGCCTATGGAAGTAACCGGGTCGAGGTTGCCGCTGGGCTCGTCGGCGAGCAGCAGCGGCGGGTGGTTGACGAAGGCGCGGGCGATCGAGACGCGCTGCTGCTCACCACCGGAGAGCTGGTCGGGATAGCTGCGCAGCTTGGTCGAGAGACCGACGAGGCGCAGGATCTCCGGCACTTGGGTGCGGATCTGGGCTCGGCTGGCGCCGATCACCTGCAGCGCATAGGCGACGTTGTCGTAGACGGTGCGGTCGGGCAGCAGCTTGAAGTCCTGGAAGACGGTGCCGATGTTGCGCCGCAGCTGGGGGATCTTCTTCTGGGGCAGGGCGCCGATGTCGCGCCCGGCGATGCGAACGGTGCCGTCCGTGGCCGCCTCGTCGCGGATCAGCGTCTTGATCAGCGTCGACTTGCCGCAGCCGGTCGGACCAACGAGGAAGACGAACTCACCGCGGTCGACGGCCAACGAGACCCGGTCGAGCGCCATGTGGCCGCCCGGGTAGACCTTGGTCACGTCGCGCAGCTCGATGATCGGCTTGCCTCCCGGCCGCCGTCGCTGTGGCTCATCGCCACCCGTCTTTCGCTTTCTCGATCTGGCCATGCCCGCGGACCCTTCTGCGAATACAGGGTGACTCCTGCGCCCCTTCGGCCGCGCAATTCTGCGCCCAACTAGCCCTTCGCCGTACAGCTGCGGTTCAAGATCGAGACCAGGGTCACCCCCCCGGCGAAAGCAAAGCTCGTGCGAGCAAGCGGGAAGGAGGCGCCGGGGAAGCCCGCCGGGGCGGGGCAGCCGGCGCTGAGATAGCTGTGGCGCTTACCGTGGTAGCGAAAGCTGCGGTGCAGCTTCATTTCGAGGCCGGTCACGTACCCCCAGTTGCCGGTCGCGTGTGGCAGCGATGTTTCGAGCACGGTTCCGTAGGTGCCTCGCGATTCGCGTATCGAGAATGGCAACACGTAGGAGGTCGGTGCCGGCTGGGTCCCGTAGATGTGGGCGAGGATCGCCGGCTTGCCATGCAGGCGGCCGTTGAAGGCAAGCACCTTGCCGCTCGAGGGGAAGGGCGACTGCTCCGGCAGCTTCACGTTGGCGGCGAAGTGCCCTTCGCCGACCAGGGCCCCGCTGCAGGCGGCGCGGGCGCCGGCGGTGGTCGAGGGCTGAATGTCGCGTTCCTTGCAGACCGGCAGGCCCTTGGCGCTGAAGTGGCCGTTGCGGTTGATCTCGATCGCGATCCGCCGCAGCTGCGGCGGCGTGCCTCCTTTGGTGCCCGAAATCCGCGTGTCGACAGCGAATCCGACTGGGGCCGCGCCGTGTCGCGGCAGCGCGCTGGGGGTCAGCTTGCCGTCGAACTTGACTCGCACCGGACCCCGCTGGACGATCACGGCGGTCGAGCCTGCCGCCCGCGCAGCTCTCGCCGCGACATCGGACGGCGCCCCCGCCGCGGCCGTGGGCGAAACGACAGCGTCGGTGGCTTTCGACTGACCGCCGAGGGCGGCCAGCGACGGCGCAAACGGTTCAAAGGGGCCGTACTTGAGCAGGTTCGACTTGAGGCTGTTGCCGGTGGTGACGTAGAGGTCGCCGGTTTCGGGATCGACGGAGAGTCCCGACGGTTCGCCGAATTGCGGCCCGGTTTGCTGTTCGCCGAAGCCTCCGTAGACACGGCTCTGCAGCCGATCGAGGTAATTGCCGGCGGAATCGAACTCATAGATCGCCGCCCCGGGCCTTTCGGCGCCCGGATCAGTGTCGTCGATTACCAGAAGGTGCCCCTGGCCTTCGCCTTCGCTCGTGTCCACGGCCAGCGCCGCGTCTTTCAGAGAGCTGAATTTGGATTCGAGCGGTCCGTCGATTTTTCGCACGGGATCTTCTGGTTCGCCCACTGATTCGAAGACCTTGACGGTGTCGCTCGCCGCGTCCGCGACGTAGACGAGCCCCGCTTTGGAATCGACCGCGACGCCGTAGGCGTCGCCGAGATTGCCGAACCCAATTTTCTCCGTCACCGGCTCTCCCGGTGTGACCGGAGCGTCGTAGACAGCCACGTAGGTGCGATCGTCGACGTATACGTTGCCCGCTTCATCGACGGCGACCCCGGTCGAGGGGCCAGGGTCGACGACCTCTTCGCCGGGCAGAGTGAGGACTGCCTGGTGAAGTTCGCTGCCGTAGCGGTTTCCTGCCGCGTCGGCAGCCAGCCCGCAGACGGCGTCGCGTTCGTTGATTTCGGTCCGCGGGTCTCCCCCGAAGAGGACCTGGGAGCCCAGGAAGACTCCGCCAAGGCTGAAGGAATCGATTGACCGGTGGTAGTAGTCGGCGACGTAAAGGGTCTGCGAGGACGGCGCGACGGCGACGCCGCAGGCCCCTTCGATCCCGCCTTCGGGAAGCTTCGCGAGTTCGGCCTTGGACAGCCAGCCTTCTTCTTCTTTGGCGCTTCCCGCTTGAACCAGTGGCGCCCGGTAGGCCGAGGCCTCGAGCGCGCCCATCGAGAGCCCGGCCAGGAGAAGGCAGGCAAAAAGTCCAAAGAGCGCGCTGATCCTCATCGGTGTCCCCCCTTCCTCTTGCCTTTCCCGCAGTCGGGCTTGACCACAGGGTGCAGGCGCCAGCCTCGATTGGCGTGGCCGAGCAGCCGTGCCGTCGCAAGCTGGCGCGACTTGCAGATGTTTTCCGCGCTGACCAGAACGCCGCGCTTGCCGCCGTTCATCTTCAGCACGAACCTGCTCACCGGCGCGTCGGGAATCGTCGGGAAGGTACCGCGAAGACCGCCCTTGAAGGCGTCGATGCGCCCAGCGACGTCGACCTCGATGCCGTGTCCGCGCAAGGCGAAGACGAGGTCAGGCAGCGTGTGGGTGGAGGAGCGCAGGTAGGCCGGCCCTTCCATCGGCGCTTCCAGCAGCGGTGTGAAGGCACGCACGTGGCCATAGACCGAGGCCCGTGGGCAGCGCCCGGCGGCGAACTGCGGGCGGGTGCAGATCGTGCGGATCCGCGACTGGTCGAGGAAGAGTGAGGCCGGCAGCCGAACCTGCGCCGAGGCGATGTTGGCATCGCCGGGCCGTGGGCGGACGGTGACGCGCAGCGAGGGGTAATCCCCGCGCTTCGTCCCGCCCTTCAACTTGAGGCCGATTCGAGGCCGGAACCCGAGCGAGCCGCAATCGAACGCCTGGAACGGGGCGGTGGCGACCGCCAGGGTGTCATCGGAGCGATCCGCGTAACGCTGACCGGCGCCATTGAGTGCCGAGGCGACCTTGAACGGTTCGCAACTGGTCGGGTTGAGGGCGAAGTTCGGCCGGTCGATGTAGGCGCGGATGTCGCGCAGGTGGATCGGGATGCCGTCGATGATGTGGGGGATCGGGTCGGTTCCGGTCGCGTCGATCGAGGCCTGGGCCGTCTGTGGATCGATGCGCACCGCAGAGCGGACGATCACCACGCCGAGGTCGAAGGGCCCGACCAGGGCGGAGTCGATCGCGACCACGGAGAAGGCCGAGCCACGGTAGGGGCCGGCCAGGTAGAGGTTGCCGGGCGCGTAGGCGAGCACCGAGCCGACCCCGTAGCCCGAATAGGTGTGCCCGATCAGGCTCGCCGCCGGGCAGCTCGGATGGTCGCGCTCGGCCACCCCCGAGCTGTGCCGTGCGGCTTCGATCGCCGAGTCGGGGCAATAGGGGATGCCGGCGATCTTGGCCAGCAGGCCCGGTGGGAACTGAGCCGAGTAGGAGACGATCTCCTGTTCGGTCGTCTTCCGCGTCAGGTGCAGGTAGAAGGGCGTGTAGGCGCTGGCGCGAGAGTTAAGCGAGCCGGCCACCGCCAGCGGAGCGAAGGGGGCCAAGCCGACGGGACAGGGACCGCCACCGGCGCCGGCGCCGATCGTCGCCGGCAGCGATTCATTGCGGATGACGTCGGGATCGCGCCAGGGCGTCAGGGCGGCCTCGGTGGAGATGTTGCCGCAGGCCGGCGGGGTCGCAAGCGGGCTCCGCTGCCCTTCGCGGAAGTGGATTTCCAGATCGGAGTAGGGAAGCTGTGGAAGGTCGTCGAAGACGCCCGTCAGGTTGCCGCTGCTCGGATCCGCTTTCAGCTCCCCTGCGACCTTGACCAGGATGCCACGTTCGATCGACTTGGCGACCAGGTAAACGGCGATCAGGCTGCCGAAGGGATTTTCGCGCGGTGCGGCGAGGAAGATCGAGCCGTTGATCGCGCCGGAGATGATCGGGGTCCTGACCCGGAAGTCGCCGATCTTCGATTCGGGGGGGCAGCCGGCGCCAAACGGCGAGGTGGGAGTCTCGGCCGCGTACTGGGCCGGCGTGCAGACTCCCAAGCCGGAGCCGACCGAGGGGTTGATCGTCACCCCTTCGGGCAAGGCGACAACGGCCTTGCGCACGGGCGTGGGAGCGCAGCATTCAGGGTCGGTGACGCCGCGGGTATTGACCAGGATGTGAAATTCGTAGCCCGACGGGGAGGAGGCCCGCGGATCACTCAGCTGGGCCGTGGCCCGCGGCTCGAATTCGAGTTTTTCGCAGCCCGACAGCGAAGGCTTCCCCGACGTCGCGCTGGTCACTTCGCCCGCCTGTAGCCAGGAGTCCGCGGACGCCGTGAAATTCATCGGCTCTTCGCATGAGGTCGGCAGGGTGAGGTAGGCAAGCGGCGCGAATTCGCTGTTGCCCGGCGGTCCGACCGAGCATTTGGCCCAGCCGAATTCCGGTTCGAGCTCGTTGAGGCAGTTGCCGCGCTGGTCGTTGTTGATCACCGACCAAGGAACGCCCCAGATCGTCACCGTCATCCCTGACACGTGCAGCGCTTCGGGCACGTCCGTGGCCTTCAGCGTGATCCCGTATTCGCCTTCGGCCTGGCGAATCGACGGCACGAAGACGATCGGCTCGCCGAACGGGCTGGCGCCGAGCTCGGCGGGCTCGCCGCGATGGGGGGCGAGGTTGAAGAGACCAAAGGTGCGCTCCGTTTCACCAGGCACGGAGGAGCGGACGGTAATGATCCCCACCTGGGTCTTGTCCCTGCAGCTCTCGCCGGAAAGGCTTGATTCCCAGGGGGAGCTGCGCGGCATTTCGAATTCTTTCTTGCTGCAGTAGACCTGCCTGGTGGCGGTTGGGTTTTCGATCAGGCCGGGTGGCATTTCGACGCTGAGATCGCGCAACCCGCCTTCACCCGGCGCCCCGTTTTCCTGAAAATCGACTCTGAACGTCAGCGCGGTCGGGTGCGAGCCGGCTTGTTCCGCCAACCGGTCGGTCCCCTGAAAGACGTTGGCGTCGAAGCCATTGGGTTCGGCCAGGAAGTCAAAGGCCGAGGCAGGGGCAGGTGTCGCAGCCGCCACGAGGAGGGCCGTCGCGAACGCCAAGGCGACCCGGACCCTCACTGCCTCGATCTCGCGGGCCGGCGGGCCCCTCCATGATGGCGCTTGCCGTGATGGGCCCTGTGACGGTGCTTCCTGCGGTGCTTCTTCGGTTCGGAGAAGTGCCGAGGCGGGTTCCCGGAGTTGGGAACGAGAGTTCCCGGTGTCGGGTCTTCGGGTTCCGGCGGCAGGCTCTGGCAGCTGTCCCCCACGCAGATGATTTCTTCGCTTGGCGGTTCAGCGGGTTCGGCGCAGCTCGCTGCCGCTGGCGCAACCGCCATCGCCGCGCACGCCAGCAACGTTCCCGCCACGGTCTCCCTGAACCGAGCCACAGCACAGTTCTACGGTACACCGGCCGCTTTTTCAAGAAACGACTGCGTACCTCTATGCCTGCGCGGGCTGCAGCGCCCGCTCGGCGGCGACGACGACGTGCTCGGCGTCGATGCCGGCCGCGGCGAGAAGGTCGGCGGGTGGGCCACTGCCGGGCCGCTCGCTGACCGCGAGGCGGGTGAGGCGGGTCTGGGTACCGGCTTCAGTCAGTACGCCGGCCACGGTCTCGCCGATGCCGCCCTCGACCCAGTGGTCCTCGACCGTGATCAGGGCCTGGGTCTCATCGGCGGCCCTCAGCAGAACCTCGGCGTCAACCGGCTTGACCGAGTAGAGATCGACAACCCGGGCCGTGACCCCCTTTCCGGCAAGCGCGTCGGCCGCACTGAGGCATTCGCGCAGGGTGATGCCGGCGCCGATCAGGGTGATCGCGTCGTCGTCGCTTGAGCGAACGGTGTGACTGCCACCGATCTCGAATCTCTCCTCGGGCCCGTAGAGGACCGGCGTCGCCTCGCGGGTGGTGCGCATGTAGCTGACGCCGCGGTGCTCGCGCATCGCGTCGAGCAGCTGCACCGCCTGGTTGGCGTCACTGGGGTAGAGCACGACGCTGCCGAGCACGGCGCGCAGCGAGGCGATGTCTTCCAGCGCCATCTGCGAGGGCCCGTCGGGGCCGATCGAGACGCCGACGTGGGAGCCGCAGAGCTTCAGGTCGGCGTCGGAGATCGCCGCCATACGGACGAAGTCATAGGCGCGGCTGAGAAAGGCGCCGAACGAGGAGGCAAAGGGCTTCCAGCCGCGGGTCTGCATGCCGACGGCGGCGGCGACCATCTGCTGCTCGGCGATGTACATCTCGAAGAAGCGATCGGGGTGTTTGGCGCCAAAGCGCTCCGCGTAGGTCGAGTTGCCGACCTCGCCGTCGAGGGCGACCACCCTCTCGTCGATTGAGCCGATCCAGGCGAGGGCGTCGCCATAGGCGGCGCGGGTGGCGACCTTCTCACCGATCTCATAGCTGGGGCGCTCGACCTCGGCCCGCTCGATCTCGAACGACCTCGGCGCCGGCGGCGTCTGCACCGTCACGCTGACGTCGCGGATCCCGCCCAACTCCGCGACCGCGGCCTCGGGGTCGGGCAAGGGCTTGCCGTGCTGGTTCTCCTTGTCCTCGACCGCCGCGACGCCGGAGCCCTTCTTGGTTCGAGCGAAGATCACCGCCGGGCGGTCGGCCTCCTGAGCGCGCGCGTAGGCCGCGTCGATCGCCTCGAGGTCATGGCCGTCGATCTCCTGCACGTCCCAACCGCAGGCGCCGGCGCGCGCCGCCAGCGAGGAAGTCTCCCAGCCATGCATGGTCGGGCCGCGCTGGCCGAGCCGGTTGACGTCGACGATCGCGACCAGGTTGCTCAGCTTCGCGTAGCCGGCGTGCTCAAAGGCCTCCCACATCGATCCCTCGGCCAACTCGGAGTCGCCGCAGAGCACCCAGACCCGCAGCTCGGAGTGCTCGAGACGCTCGGCGGCGAGCGCGATGCCGACCGAGATCGGCAGGCCCTGACCGAGCGAGCCGGTGGCGACGTCGACCCAGGGAAGTTCGGGCGTCGGGTGGCCCTGCAGGCGCGAGCCGAACTCGCGGAAGGTCAGCAGCTCGTCGTCATCGATCGCGCCGGCGGCCTTGTAGAGCGAGTAGAGCAGGGGCGAGGCGTGGCCCTTGGAGAAGACGAGGTGATCGTTGGCCGTGTTCCCGGGGGCGTCGAAGTCGTAGCGCAGGTACTTGCTGAAGAGCACAGCCATCAGGTCCGCCGCCGACATCGAGGAAGTCGGATGCCCGGAATTCGCCGCGGCGGCGGCGCGGACCGAGTCGACGCGCAGTTGCTGGGCGAGCTCCTTCACGGGCGGGGACACTATCTAGCGCTAGCCGATCGCGACCATGCGCTCGATCGGCAACTTCGCACGCTCCGCAATCGGCGCGGGGACGCTGACCTCGAACTTCATATCGCGCAGGCTGTCGCGCAGCTTCGGCAGCGTGATCATCTTCATGTACTTGCAGAAGGCCATCCGGTTGGCCTCGATCAGGTTGGCTTGCGGTGCCGCCTGCTGCAGCGGGTAGAGCATGCCGTTCTCGGTGGCGACGATGAAGCTGCCGCCGGGGTTGTCCTCGACGTGCTGCAGCATCCCCGAGGTGGAGAGCATGTGCACGCCCTCTGGCTCGATCTCGCCCGAGGCGACGTACTCCATCGCCTGGGTCGCACAGCCGCACTCGGGGTGAATGAGAAACTCGGCCTCCGGGTTTTCCGCCCGGGTCTGGACGATGTCGGCGGGGCGGATGCCGGCGTGGACGTGGCACTCGCCGTCCCAGACGTGAAAGCGGGCGCGGCGCTCGGGATCGTCGAGGAGGCCGGTCTCGCGCTCGACGAAGGCGCCCAGCCACATGTCGGGGCCGAAGAGGATCTCGGTGTCGGCGCCGTGCTCGGCCCAGATGTGCTCGACCACCTTGACCGCGTTGGAGGAGGTGCAGCAGTAGTCGGTCTCGGCCTTCACCTCGGCCGAGGTGTTGACGTACATGACCACCAGCGCACCCGGGTGCTCGGCCTTCCAGGCCCGCAGCTGGTCGGCGTCGATCGAGTCGGCGAGCGAGCAGCCGGCGTCGAGGTCGGGAATCAGCACCTTCTTTTCCGGCGAGAGGATCGATGCGGTCTCGGCCATGAAGTGGACCCCGCAGAAGGCGATCGCATCGGCACTGGTGGTGGCGGCCTCGCGCGAGAGCCCGAGCGAGTCGCCCATATGATCGGCGACGTCCTGCACCTCGGGCAGTTGGTAGTTGTGAGCGAGGATCACCGCATTGCGCTCAGCCGCGAGCGCGCGGACCTCCGCGCTCAGGGCAGCGATCTCTTCGGGCGAGAGAGCGTCCGGTGAAATGGGTTGGATCGTCGGGAGCTCTTGCATGAGCCCTTCCTTTCCTGATGTTCGCTGGCCCGGCACCTCGTGCCTCAAGCCAGTCGAATGAACGAGGTTCAAGTTTAACCTCTTGGCATGCCGGAGCTTCCCGAGGTCGAGATCACCGCCCGTCGGCTCGACGCCGCCCTGCGTGGAACGACGGTGGAATCGGCACTGGCGCCGGGGATGAACGTGATGAAGACCTTCGACCCGCCGCTGGAGGGACTGGCCGGGAGAGAGATCACCGGAGTGCGGCGCATCGGCAAGATGCCGGTGGTCGAGTTCGGCGACCTGGCGCTCTTGGTCCACCTGATGTCGGCGGGCCGCCTGCGTCTCTTCGACAAACGCGCCTCGCTGAAAGATCGCGCTTCGCGGATCCTGATCCGGCTTGAGGACGGCCGCGAGCTGCGTCTGCGCGAGTTCGGCACCAAGCAGCGCGCCTGGGCGAAGCTGCTCCCGAGCGACGCGGTCAACGACGACGAGTCCGTCGCCCGGCTCGGCCCGGAAGCCTGGCCGGCGCCAGCGCTGGAGGAGTTCGTCGTCCTGATCGACCAACCCCGCCACCTCCACCCCCTGCTCCGCCACCAGGGTGACATCTCGGGCATCGGCCGCTCCTGGGTCGACGAGATCCTCTGGGAGGCCCGGCTCTCCCCGTTCAAGAAGGGATCGGAGCTGAACGACGAGGAGGTCAAGCAACTCCATGACGCGCTGCATGTGCTCGGCGACGCAATCGAGCACTACGAGGCGACTATCCCCGAGCAGCTACCCGACAAGGTGCCGATGCCTCTCCAGGTCCACAAACGCGAGGGCGCTCCGTGTCCCCGCTGCGGCACCACGATCGAGGCCGTCTTCTTCTCCGAGCACCAGACGAACTACTGCCCGAAGGAACAGACCGGCGGCCGCGTGCTCAAGGACCGGCGGCTATCCAGGCTGCTGAAGTGAGCTCGGCGTAGAGGGACGGGCACCCGTCCCTCTACGCCAGCTCGATCAGCAGGCTGAAGTCGAGCGTGGGAGCTGAATGCGTGAGGGCTCCGACGGAGATCAGATCTACGCCCGTTTCAGCGATGCCCCTGACGGTCTCCAAGCTGACGCCACCCGAAGCCTCCAGAGAGGGACCCTTGCCCGTGCCGGCGTTTTCGTCGCGCAGGCGCACGGCGCCGCGCAGGGTCTCGAGGTCCATATTGTCCAGGAGCAGGATGTCGGCGCCGGTGCCCAGGGCGTAGGCGACCTCGTCGAGGTTGCGGGTCTCGACCTCGACGGCCAGTTCGGGATGCTTGGCGCGTGCGGCGTGGACGGCCTTGGCGAGGCTGCCGGCGAGAGCGATGTGGTTCTCCTTGATCAGGATCGCGTCGTAGAGGCCCATGCGGTGGTTGCGGCCACCCCCAGCGAGAACCGCGGCCTTCTCCAGCTCGCGTAGCCCCGGCGTCGTCTTGCGGGTATCCAAGATCGCCGCTTCAGTTCCAGCGACTGCCTCGACGTAACGTGCGGTCAGCGTCGCCACGCCTGAGAGATGGCAGAGGAAGTTGAGCGCGGTGCGCTCTGCGGCAAGCAAGGCCGCCGCCGGCCCACTCGCAAAGAGCACCTCGGCCGGTACCGCGTCCCGCCACTGCCCCTCGACCACGAGGTTGTCGACGTCCTCCACCCCACACTGCCGCATGACCTCAGCGACCACACCAAGCCCGTAGACCACGCCCGCCTGCTTCTGCACGATCCGCGCCCTTCCCCGCGCCTTCACCGGCACCGTTGCCTCCGACGTCACATCCCCAGAACCCACGTCCTCCGCCAGCGCTGTCGCCACCCGCTCCTGAAGATCGGCCATCCGCGCACCCTAGATCAAGCGCGCGCCCCGGCCGAGGTGAGAGACGGGTGCCCGTCTCTCACATCCGCCCGCGGTGCAGCGTTTAATCCATTGAGTGACCAAGTTGCCGCCGTTCCAGACACTTCTCGACGAGCACGCCACCGAGGTGATGGGCGTGCTGCGCGGCGCGGTCGGGCGCGCTGAGGCCGAGGACTGCTTCCAGGAGACCTTCCTGGCCGCCCTGCGCGCCTATCCAAAGCTGAACGACGCATCGAACCTACGCGGCTGGCTGCTGACGATCGCTCACCGCAAGGCGATCGACCATCACCGGACCAACGGGCGCAAGCCGGTGCCGGTGGCGGACCCGCCAGAGGTCCCGGTCGAGGATCCGGAGCCGGCGGACGATCGGATCTGGACCGCAGTGGGGGCACTCCCGCCGAAGCAGCGCGCCGCCGTGGCGCTGCGCTACGGCAGCGACCTCCCCCACACCGAGATCGCCGCCGCGCTGGGCTGCTCGCCCGCGGCGGCCCGCCGCAGCCTGCACGAGGGAATCAAGCGATTGAGAAAGGATCTGGCATGAAGGCAACCTTGCGACGCCTTGCCGAGCGGGCCGGGGCCGAGGGGCTGCTCGACGTCGCCTACGCCAGCGTCGACTCCCCCTTCGGTCCGCTGCTCCTGGCGGCGACCCCGCGTGGCCTGGTCCGCGTCAACCTGCCCAACTACGACGCCGAGGAGGCCTTGGAGGAGCTTGCCGCGAAGGTCTCCCCGCGGGTGCTCGAGGCGCCGGCCAAGTTCGAGCGGGCGCGCCGTGAGCTCGACCTCTACTTCGAGGGCAAGCTGACCGAGTTCGACCTGCCGATCGACTGGCAGCTGACCCGGGGCTTCCGTGGCAAGGTGCAGCGGGCGATCAAGCGCATCCCCTACGGTCAGACCCGCACCTACGCCGAGATGGCCCGCGGCGCCGGCAACGAGCGCGCCGTGCGCGCGGCCGGCACCGCCTGCGGCTCCAACCCGATCCCGATCGTCGTCCCCTGCCACCGCGTCCTGCGCAGCGGCGGCGGCCTCGGCGGCTACGGGGGCGGCCTGGCGATGAAGGAAGATCTGCTGAGGCTCGAGGGCGCGCTCTAGGCGGAGCCGAATAGTTCGCGTGCCCGTTCGATCACCAGCTCGGGCTTCTCCTCGGCGATGAAGTGACCACAGCCCGCGACCTCCTCGACGCTCATCTCATCAGCGTAGGGTTCGAAGCCGGCGAGGATGTCGGCGCGGATCACCGGATCGGCTTCGCCAGTGAGGATGCGGGTCGGGACCGGGCTGCGCCGCGCGCGGTGATAGCCCTTTTTCAGCCGCGGCAGCTCGCGGGTGAGGAAGCTGCGATAGACGCGAGAGGAGGCGATGGCGTGATCGCGAGGCCGGAAGCTCCCCGCGTAGTGATCGAGCTCCTCCTCGCTCCAGCGCATGGTGGGGTGGGCGCCACGGCGCAGAACCAACCTGACGAAACCGGGCGCAAAGCGCAGGACGCCCTCGCCGAGCAGCGGCGTGGCGAGTAGGAACTGGTAGGCGGCGCGCTGCAGCGACCGCGCCGAGACCTTCGGCGGCTCGAACCAGGGATGGACGACGCCCAACGCGAGATAGCGGCGAATGCGCAGGGGCTGGCCGAGGCAGAGCAGGAAGCCGGCGTAGCCGCCCCAATCGTGGCCGATCAAATCCACCTGGTCGAGCTCCAGCTCATCCAGTAGGGCGACCATGTCAGCGGCGAGTTCGGAGATCTCGTACCGGCCCGGCGGGGCCTCGCTCCAGCCGAAGCCGCGCAGGTCGGGGCAGATCACCCGATGGCTCCCAGCCAGAGCCGGGATCACCTTGCGCCAGATCCACCAGTGCTGCGGCCAGCCGTGGAGGAGGAGGACCGGCGACCCCTCCCCCGCTTCGGCGACGTGCAGGCGAACCCCCGGAACGTCGACGTAGCGGTGAGTCACTCCGTCGATCTCCGGTGGCGATCCGTGCATTGCGAGCAATGTAGCGAGGGGCTGCAAACCAGCGCTTTTCAGCCTCCAGCGCTAAAGGAATCGCGGTCCGCAACCGATTACGGGGCCATGTCCCGCACCCGTCTGCTCCTGCCCCTGCTTTTGCTCGCGATCCTTGTGGCGTCACCAACGGCCCACGCGCTCGCCGACAGCGAAGATCCCAGCCTGCCTCTCAACGTAGCGAGCCAGTTGAGCGAAGAAGAAGACGAAAGCGAATGCGCTGAAGGCGAAAGCGAAGATGAAGAAAGCGAAGGCGTCGAAGAAGCCGAAGAAGAATGCGAAGACGAAGCTGAAGGCGTCGGCTTCTCATCCGCCAACGACTGCTACCTGCGCACCGCCACGGCGCGCGTGGTCGCCTACCCCGATCGCGACACGATGCGCCTCACCCTCGGCTACACGACCTACGCACCGGCGGCGGCAACAGTCGAGTACGGCGCCAAGAAGGACCCGCACCTGGGCAGCGTCCACCGCCGGCTCGGCCGCAGCGGAGTGCTCCGGCTGAGCAAGCACCTCGCTGACAAGCAGATGGCCAAGGTCGAGGCTTCGGGCCGCTTCACGGTGACCGTCCACGTGCCGGAAGCCCCGCGCGCCTGCCAGCGCTCCGAGGTCCAGCAACTGCAGGTCGCCCAGAGCAGCAAGGCGCGCATCACCTGGGCCGAGGCCCGCTAACGCGACCGGGGAAGCGTCTCCTCGAGCCAGGTCCGCGCCGCGCTCAGGTGCGCCGGTTCGATCTGGTGCCCGAGCTCTGACTCGTAGTACTCAACCCCCAACCCTCTCGCCTCGAGCAGTTGCCAAGCTCGTTCGGCGAACTCGATCCCGATCACCGGGTCGTTGCGGCCGTGGGTGATGAAGGCCCTGGTCCCGAGCCGATCGTCGAAACGCGGTGCCCAGCCTTCGACGGTCGGCACGAAGCCGCTGAAGGCGAGGATCCCGGCAACCGCCGGCCGCTCGGCGCTGAGCGCCATCGCGTAGCTCATCACCGCGCCCATCGAGAAGCCGCCGAGCACGGTTCGCGCCGGCTCCACCCCGGTCTCCGCCCAGAGCCCGTCATGCAACTCGCCCAGCGCCTCGCGCGCCGCCTGGAACGTCGCCGGGTCGGGGTGACCGACCCGCGGCACCAGGTACCAGTGGTAGCCCGGCGATCCCTCGAGGACCAGCGGCGCGCGCGGTGTGACCAGGCGCAATCGGGCCTCGGGGTCGAGTAGATCGGCGAGCCCGAGCAGGTCGCGCTCGTCGGTGCCGCGACCATGGTGCAGCACCAGCAGGCCCTCCGGCTCCGCCGCGGCCGCGCGCTCCAGATATACGAGCGAGCCGGCGATCGACCTAGTTGGCCGCCGAGGCGGCGGTTTTGTTGAGGTAGTCGCGGATGAAGTCGTCGAGGTCGCCGTCGAGGACGCGCTGGGCGTCGCCGACCTCGTGGCCCGTTCTGTGGTCCTTGACCCGCTGATCGGGGTGCAGGAAGTAGCTGCGGATCTGGGAGCCCCAGGCGACGTCCTTGACCTCGCCGCGCTCCTTGGCCAGCTGCTCGGCCCGTTTGCGCTCCTCGAGCTCGATCAGCTTCGAGCGCAGGAACTGCATCGCCACCGCCTTGTTCTGGGTCTGAGAACGCTCGTTTTGGCACTGCACGACGACGCCTGTGGGGATATGGGTGATGCGCACGGCCGAGTCGGTCTTGTTGACGTGCTGGCCGCCGGCACCGGAGGCGCGGTAGGTGTCGACGCGCAGGTCGGCATCGTCGATCTCGACCTCGACGCTTTCGTCGACCAGCGGGCCGACGTCGAGTTGAGCGAAGCTGGTGTGGCGCCGGGCAGAGGAGTCGAAGGGCGAGATCCGCACCAGGCGGTGGACGCCGCGCTCGGCGGCGAAGAGGCCGTAGGCGTTCTCGCCGCGGGCGATGAAGGTGGCCGACTTCAGCCCCGCCTCCTCCCCCGGCGAGGCCTCCTTCATCTCGACCTCGAAGCCGCGGCGCTCGGCCCAGCGCAGGTACATGCGCAGCAGCATCTCCGCCCAGTCCTGCGAGTCGGTGCCGCCCGCCCCGGCGTGGACGGTGACGACGGCGTCACCGGCGTCATAAGAGCCGCTGAACAGCCGCGCCTCTTCGAGCTCACCCAGCCGCCGCTCGACCGAGGCCAGCTGCGTCGCCAGCTCGCTCGCCATCTCCTCGTCCTCGGCCGCCATCTCGGCCAGCTCGTCAAGATCACCGGCCTCCGACTCGAGCTCGCGGAAGGTCTTCAGCCTGCGCTGGGCGCGAGCGTGCGCGGCCGAGGTGCGAGCGGCGGCGTCCTGGTCGTCCCAGAAGCCGGGATGCTGCATCTCCTCCTCAAGCCGCTCGGCCTCTGCTTCGAGCGAAGCCGGGTCAAAGGTAGTCCGAGAGCAGGGACAGCTGCTCGCGGATCTCGGCCAGCCGCGCGGGCACGGAGTCGGTCTGCGCGGCCTCGGCCATGCGCACAGGTTATCCGCCGAACCGAATCAGGCGGGTGCCTTGGCGCTGATGATCCAGGTCGAGGCCGGCGCGTAGACGCCGTCGGGGCCGTCGAGGTCGGCCAGGGCCTCGCGCAGCTCGGCCGCGATCTTCGGCCTGATCTCCTCGATCCGGTCTTCCCAAAGGCGCAGCACCTCGCCCGCCGGCCCGAGCGCCATGTTGAACTCGACCGCGTGGTCGAGATCGCTGCCGATCTTCAACGGCAGGTCACAGCGCTGGAGGCAGACGTCCTCGAAACCGGCGATCCCCAGCTGCTCGCTGACCGTGTCGGCATTGGCCATCGAGAACGGGCCCGGACCGCAGGTCGGTTGGTCGGTCTCCTCCGGGCGGTCGAGGTACTGCGCGACGACGCCCTCGGCCCGACTGACCCACTCGTTGTCGAGCTTGCGCCGCCAGACCACGGCGCAGAGCGTTCCGCCCGGTGAGAGCGCTTGGCGGACGTTGCGCAGCGCCTGCACCGGGTTGGCGAAGAACATGATCCCCATCCGCGAGAAGGCGTAATCAAAGATCTGATCGAACTCGGTGACCTGCACGTCGCCGACCGCGAAGCGGACGTTGGCGGCGCCGGCCGCCTCCGCCTCCTTGCGGGCCAGCTCGATGAAGGGCTCGGAGACGTCCACTCCCAGGGCCTCGCCATCGGCGCCGACCAGCTCGGCCAGCCGCTGCGTGGTGTCGCCGAAGCCGCAGCCGAGGTCGACGACGCGATCGCCGGGCCGCGGTGGGTGCACTTCCATCGCCGCCTCGCCGTGCGCGCCCAATCCGCCTGCGACGAGCTCGCGGTAGCGCACGAAGCGCTCGAACAGCGGCCCGCTCCAGGCTTCACTCGCCTCGCGGTTCTCTGCGGCCGGGGTGCCCATCGCCCCCATGGTACGCCCGCCAGGCGGCCTCGCGATCCTCAAACGGGCGCCAGCTGCGGATCCGGTGGTCATGCAGCTCGAACAACCAAGCCATCTCGTCGGTCGAGGCATGCGACCCGTCCTCATCCCACCGCCATACCCGCCTGATCAGGGCAAGAGCCCTCCCCCCACCACCCTCGGTGTCGTCCTCAAACAGCTCCTCGACCTCGATCGTCTGCTGCACACCCCCAGGAGCCCGCGTAGCCCAAACCCGCGCCGCATCCCGCCCCTTGCGCAGCCCCCTTCCGGAGTGCAGCTCGACTTCGGGATCCAGAGTCTCGACAAACGCGTCGAGATCTCGCGCGTTGAAGGCCTGAATGAACGCTCTGACTTGATCAATCATCTGAGTGCGCCGGCTTACGACGCTCTCAGGCTCCGTGGCACTTCTTGTACTTCTTCCCCGACCCACACCAGCAGGGATCGTTGCGCCCGATGTTCTCGTGCTCGCTCTTGACCACCGTCTCGACCACCTCGCTGCCGCCGTTGCCGGCGGCGGTGCCGGCGCCAACTTCGATCGGCCCGGAGCCAGCGGCAACCTGCTGCAGCGCCGAGGGCTGGGCGTCGGGCGTGCCACCTGAGTAGGAGAGCGCCGCCGGGGAGTTGCCGCCGTTGGGCCCAAAGGGCTGCTGCCCCTGTGCCTGGTTGACCTCGACCTCGACGTGGAAGATCAGTTTGCTGAACTCCTCCCAGATCGAGTGCATCAGCTCCTCGAACATGCCGAAGCCCTCGTTCTTGTAGGCAACCAGCGGGTCGATCTGGGCGAAGCCCCGCAGGTGGATGCCCTCGCGCAGGTAGTCCATGTCGTAGAGATGTTCGCGCCAGCGGTTGTCGATCACCTGCAGCAGGATCGAGCGCTCCAGGTAGCGCATCAACTCCTCGCCGAAGGTGCTTTCGCGCTCGTCGTAGGCGTTCATCGCGTCGTCGTCAAGCTCGTCCTTGAGCTTCTCGCGGTCGACCTGCTCCGGCGCCAGCGAGCCGACATCGACGCTGACCGGCCAGATCTGGCGCAGCTGCGTCTCCATCTCCACTAGATCCCAGTCCTCGAGCACGTCACCCGGCGTGTACTCGTCAACCAGCCGCTCGATCACGCCCTCCATCTCGTCGCGGGCGATCTCCGACATGTCGCGTCCCTCGAGGATCTCGCGGCGATATTTGTAAACAATGCGGCGCTGCTCGTTCATCACGTCGTCGTACTCGAGCACGCGTTTGCGGATCAGGAAGTTCTGCTCCTCGACCTTCTTCTGGGCGTTCTCGACGGTCTTGGTCAGCATGCCCGCTTCGAGCGGCATTTCCTCGCCCTCGTCGTCGACGGGGCCGAGGCGATCGAGGATTTTGTAGATGCGGTCGCCGGCGAAGAGGCGGATCACGTCATCTTCGGCGGAGAGGAAGAAGCGAGTTTCGCCCGGGTCGCCCTGGCGCCCGGAGCGGCCGCGCAGCTGGTTGTCGATACGGCGTGACTCGTGACGCTCGGTGCCGCAGATGTAGAGGCCGCCGAGCTCGCGGACTTCGTCGGCCTCAGCGGCGCAGAGAGGCTCGAGCTCGGCGGCCTTGGCCGCCAGCGCCTCCTCATAGCCCTCGTCGCCCGGCGTGATCCCCTTCTTCTTCAGCTCGTGGATCGCCAACTGCTCGGGGTCGCCGCCGAGCTTGATGTCGACGCCGCGGCCGGCCATGTTGGTGGCGATCATCACCGCGCCTTTGCGGCCCGCCTGGGCGATCCGCTCGCCCTCTCGCTCGGCGTGCTCGGGCTTGGCATTGAGCACCGCGTGCTCGATCCCCCGTCGCTTCAGCTCCGCGGAGATCATCTCCGAGACCTCAACCGAGACGGTCCCGACCAGGATCGGCTGGCCCTTCTCGTGGCGGGCGGCGATCTCCGCCAGCACCGCTTTCCACTTGCCGTCCTTGGTCTTGAAGATCTGGTCGTTCTGATCGGCCCGGACCATCTGGCGGTGGGTCGGGATCTCGACCACCGGCACTTTGTAGATCTTCATGAACTCGGTGGCCTCGGTCAGCGCCGTGCCGGTCATGCCCGAGAGCTTGTCGTAGAGGCGGAAGTAGTTCTGCAGGGTGATCGTCGCCAGGGTCTGGTTCTCCTCGCCGATCGCGACGCCCTCCTTGGCCTCGACCGCCTGGTGCAGGCCCTCCGACCAGCGCCGGCCCTCGAGGATGCGGCCGGTGAACTCGTCGATGATCATCACCTGGCCGTCGACCACGGCGTAGTCCTTGTCCTTCTTGTAGAGGGACTCCGCCTTCAGTGCCTGGACCAGGTGGTTGACGAGGCTGCCGTGCTCGCCGAGGTAGAGGTTGTCGACGCCGACGAATTCCTCGGCCCGTTTAACGCCCTTCTCGGTCGGCGAGACGGTCTTGTGCTTCTCGTCGAATTCGTAGTCGTGCTCGGCCTCGGAGGTGTCCTTGGACTCGCCCAGCGAGCGCAGCTTCTCTTTGGCCTGGACGCCGTCCATCTGCTTGGCCAGGCGGGCGAAGGTGTAATAGGTCTGGGCCGCCTGCTCGGGGGCACCGGAGATGATCAGCGGTGTCCGCGCCTCGTCGATCAGGATGTTGTCGACCTCGTCGACGATCGCGAAGTAGTGGCCCGGCTGGACGCAGTGCTCGAGCGCGTCGGCCATGTTGTCGCGCAGGTAGTCGAAGCCGAACTCGGAGTTGGTGCCGTAGACGACGTCGCAGGCGTACTTACGCTGCCGGGTCGCGTGGTCGTCACCCTCCTGGATCGAGGCGACGCTGACGCCGAGCGCGTCGTAGATGGGCTGCATCCATTCGGAGTCGCGGCGGGCGAGGTAGTCATTGACGGTGACGACGTGGACGCCCTCGCCGGCCAGCGTGTTGAGGAAGACGGCGAGGGTCGCGGTCAGGGTCTTACCCTCCCCCGTCTTCATCTCGGCGATCGCCCCCTCGTGCAGGACCATGCCGCCGATCAGCTGCACGTCGTAGTGGCGCTGGCCGATCGTGCGGCGGGCTGCCTCGCGGGTCAGGGCAAAGGCCTCGGGCAGCAGGTCGTCGAGCGACTCGCCCTCGCTCGCCCGCTTGCGCAGATCGTCGGCCTCCTGGCGCAACTCGGCGTCGTCGAGCAGCTCCATCTCCGGCTCGATCCGGTTGATCGCCTCGGCGCGCTTCTCATAACCCTTGAACTTGCGCCCCTCGCCGACGCGCAGCGCGCGCGTGACCATGTCCCTTGCAGCAGGCATTGCTCAAGGGTAGCGAGGGTGGTCTGGTCGGGCCTGGAGGCAATCCAAGGGACCACCTCCCGGGGTTCGGGTGAGGGTGGGTGGGGATGGCAGGTATGCCTCTGCGGGAATTGAGTCGCACGCGCGCTGCGCGCGCTTAGCGACAATTTGAGAGCGCGGCTGCGCCGCGCTTAGAAGCACGAGTGCGGCGGCCGCTTCGCGAACATTCCCGCAGAGGCATACCTGCCATCCCATCTACGCGCATCGAGCTACGGAAGCTCTCAGCTCGAAGCGCACTGACCCGCCCCGCCCGGGGAAGCTTGGGAGCTTCGGGACCGCTCGCCTAGCCCGGTTAGTCCTGCCGTGGCATGGTGAGGAGGCTGGGTGTCCTCTGGGCGAATGTTCGCGAAGCGGCGGAAATGCAATCCGGTTATTGCGCGGCGCAGCCGCGCTCCTCGTTAATCCCACGCGCAAAGCGCGTGGGATTCAATTCGACCAGAGGACACCCAGCCTCCTCATCGGGGATAGCTGGTCGCCGCGCTAGGCAGTCCGGCCGCGCATGCGGGCTACGGCCCTGCGGGTCTGCGTCCGCTTGCGGCGCAGCTCGCGATGCTTCTTGACCTGGCGCCGGATGTCCTCGGCCAGGGCGTGGATCGTGTGGACCATCTCGGGCGAGGCCTCGCGGGCTCGCAGCGTCACCCCCTTGAGCCGCAGCGTCGCCTCGGCGACCTGGCTGTCCTCGATCGAGGGATTGCGCTCTTCGTAGATCTCGACGTCGAGGGTCGCCAGCTCCGACACCTGCCTGCCGACCCGGCGGAATCGCTTTGTCACATGACTTCGCATCTCGTCAGTGACCTCGACGTTGCGCCCACGTATCTCGATCCGCATATTTCCTCCTTGGGTGTCGGTCGATCGATGCTACGCCCTTACAAGCGCCTGGTAAAGGTGACTGCAGCTACCCGGATCGAGCCGCCGCCACGCAGCGCCCTGGCGCAGGCGGCAAGCGTCGCGCCGGTGGTCAGCACGTCGTCGATCAGGAGCGCGCTGCGCGGCGCCTCGCCGCGCAGGCGGACGTGCGGGGGCCGGCCGATCCGCTGGGCGCGGCGCCGGCCGAGCTGGCGGCCGAGGTCGGCGCGAGAGAGGACGGAGCGCACTGGCGCGCCAGTGCGTAGCGAGATCGCCGCGGCAATCTCAGCCGCAGGGTCAAAGCCGCGGCCGAGCGAGCGCAGGCGGGTACTCGGCACCGGCACGATCGTGCCGGTGAGCAGGCTCTGCGGCGCCAGCCACTCGATCCGCTCGGCCATCGTCGCGGCGACGGGGAGCAGCCGGCGGAACTTCAAAGCGCTCACCAACTCGCGAGCAACCCCTTCGTGCGGGGCCGAGGACCAAGCCCCGTCAAGGCCCGCGGCGCCGCGGCCGGCAAGCGGCTTCGCCTCGGCAAGGCGACGACTGCAGCGGGTGCAAAGCACCGCCCCAGAGCGGCAACTGTGCCCGCAGGCTGCGCACAGCGCCGGGATCAACTCGAAGAAGAGCGAGGGGAGCGGTCGCACCGCCCGATCGTCCGGCGCCGGGGCGCGCGTGTGGCGCGCGAACTGTCAACGAAGGGTCAGGACTCGACGACGCGGCCGGCGATGGCGCCAACCAGCATGCCCTCGTCCGGCAGGTTGGTGCCGGTGAGCAGGATCGAGTCGCGCACCCAGGCGCCGGCCCCGATCTCGCAGCCATCGCCGATGATCGCGGGGCCCTGTACCCGGGTGCCGGCGCCGAAGCGCACGCCGGAACCGATCAGCGCCGGACCCTCGACCTCGACCCCCTCGAGCGGGCTCGCCGAGCGGACGCCCTCTCCCACCTCGGGCACGTCCGTCTCGATCTCGACCGCGCCGCGCAGGGCGTCGAGGTTGCTTTCGCGCAGCTCGGCGAGGTTGCCGATGTCATTCCAGTAGGCCTCGATCTCGTGCGAGTAAAAGGGCACATCGTTCTCAAGCAGCGCCGGGAAGACGTCCATCGCCCAATCGGTGAAGTCAGGAGGGTCGTCGGCGCCGGCGGCCTTGCTGGTGCCGGGCTCGGGGAAGTAGTCGAAGATCTCGCCGCGGAACATGTAGATGCAGGTGTTGGCGAGGTCGGAGAGCGCTTCCGCCGGGTCGGGCTTCTCCTGGAAGCCCTGGATACGACCGTCCTCCCCGGCGATTACGACGCCGTACTCGTCGGTGTTCGACACCCGCTTGGTCGCCAGCGTGACGAGCCCATCGTGGGATTCGTGGAACTCGCGCATCGCGGCGAAGTCGAGGTCAGTGAGCGCGTCACCGGCGACGACGAGGAAGGAATCGCCGAGAAACTCGGCGACGTTGCGCACACCTCCGGCCGTGCCCAGCAACTGCTCCTCATGGCTGTAGGAGAGCTCGATGCTGAATTTAGAGCCGTCGCCGAAGTGGTCCTCGATCGTCTCCGGGAACCAGTGCAGGTTGGCGATCGCCTCGCTGAAGCCATGGCGAGCGAGCAGGCGCACGCTGTGCTCCATCACCGGCCGGTTCAGCACCGGCACCATCGGCTTCGGCATCGCGTAGGTAATCGGGCGCAGCCGAGTGCCGAGGCCGGCCGCCAGAACCATCGCCCTCATCCCAGCGCCACCTTGAAGCTCTCGATCGCCTCGACCGGGAGGGGGTCGACGTCCCACTTCTTTGCCAGCTCCAGCGAAACCAGGTCTCCGAGCATTACCCCCCAGAGCAAGCGGGCAACGCGAGTCTCTCCATCTGTTTCGAGCCGTACGGCTTCGGCCCCGCTTGCCCTGATCTGATCGGCGGTCAGCTCGAAGCGACGTCGCTCGCGTGGGTGCTGGTCGGCGTCCTCGAACAGGACGGCGGAAAAATTATTGCCCTGCCAACCGCAGATCTCGTTGTGATTCGCCTCCGGCAGCTCGGAGAAGAAAGCGGGTTGCTTTGCGTTCTCGTTGATCTGCGTCTTCCAACGCCGCGCAACCGGAGCGGTCAGATCGGCACCGATGACAACCGGGACGCTCTTGCCGAGCCGGGCGGAGATCTCTTCCGCGCGCTCCTGAAGATGCCCGATCTCAGCCGCGAGGAAATCGGCGGCGGCATCGATCTCGGTCCGCAGCCTGGGCGCGACGCCGGCGAGCGCCGCCACCTCGGCAGCGACGACCAGCATGTAGGCGACCGCGGTGCGCGGTGCGGGAAGGATGCCGGGAAGGCCGATCACGGGCACGCCGCTTTCGCGCGCGCCGTCGACCAACTCACCGCCGGTGCTGGCGACCAGCCGCCGGGCGCCCAAAGCTCCAGCGGCGGCGAAGCAAGCGAGCGTCTCCTCGGTGTTGCCTGAGTAGCTGGAACAGAGCACCGCCCACTCGGGGGTCGCCCAGCTCGGCAGCCCATAGCCGCGCACGGTCAGCAGTGGTCGGGTCAGCCGGTCGCCGAGCGCGGCGGCCGCGAGGTCGGCACCAATTGCCGACCCCCCCATGCCGCAGACCATCAGGCCGGCGGCCTCGCTCGACTCCAGCCGCGCCGATTCGACCCGCCAAAGGGCGTCGCGCAGATGGTCGGGAGTGGCGAGGATGTCGTCGAGCATCAGGCCGGGACCTTTTCACCGTAGCCCACCACGGCTCCTTCGAGCCGGGCGCCGTCAGCAACCGTAACGCCGGCGGAGAGGATCGAGCCGCTGACGCGGGCCCCCTTGCCGATGACGCAGTCGTCGAGCAGGACCGAGTCGCGCACCTTGGCGCCCACCTCGACCCGGGAGCCGTTGCCGAGGACAACCCGCGGCCCGACCGTGGCGCCGTCGGCGATCCGCACCCCGGCGCCAACGTGCATTCCCGGCGCGGTCGGCTCTACCCTGGTCTCAACCCTGCCCTCGAGGATGTCCCAGCTCGCCTGCAGGTAGCGCTCGGGGGTGCCGATGTCCATCCAGTAGCCGTCGAGCCGCAATCCGTGCAGGCCCTCGCCGACCAGCCGCGGGAAGACGTCGCGCTCGATCGAGACCTCCTCACCGGGCGGGATCAGCTCGAGTACCGAGCGCTCCAGCACGTACATGCCGGCGTTGATATCCCCCGGCACCGACTTGCCGGCCTTCTCGAGGAACTCGAGTACCGCCCCCTGCGAGTCACTGTGCACGAGTCCATAGGCGGAGGAGTCCTCGACCGGGTGCAGGCCCAGCGTCGCGCTCGCCTCGCGCTCGTCATGCGCGCGCAGCAGCGCGGTCAGGTCAAGGTCGGTGAGGACATCGCCGTTGAGGGCGAGGAAGCGGTGCTCGAGCCGCCCGCCAAGCTCATCGGCGGCGAAGCGGATCGCGCCCGCGGTGCCGCGCCGCTCGGGCTCGACCACGTAGGAGATCGAGACCCCGGCTCGCTCCTCCTCGCCGGCCAGCGCCTCGCGCAGGACATCGGGGAGAAAACCGCAGGCGAGCACGACCTCGCTGACACCGTGCGCGGCCAGCCACTCGATCATGTAGGCGAGGAAGGGCCGATCGACCAGGGTCAATGCCGGCTTGGGAACGGTCTCGGTCAGCGGCCGCAGCCGCGTTCCCTCGCCCCCAACCAGAACGATCGCCTGCACCTAGTGTCTCTGGCCGGCGCATGCCGGCGTCCTCGGTCGCTTGCGTGCGGAGGACGCCGCACTCCCTGCGTCCTTGGTCTGCTTGACCAGAGACACTAGGAAGCGGACTCGACCTCGATAGCCCTGTCAACCGCGCGGCCGATGCCCTCGTACTCGAAGCCGGCCGAGCGGAGCTGGGCGGCATCGAGGAAGTTGCGACCGTCGATCAGCAGCGGCCGGGACATCGTCTCTGCCGCGGCGGCCCAATCGAGCTCGGCGAACTCCGGCCACTCGGTGACCAGGATCGCGGCGTCGACGCCCTCCAGCGCCTCCAGCGCGGAGTCGCGGAACTCGACGCCGTCGAAGAGCTCGCGGGCGGCTCCGCCGGCAACCGGGTCGTAGGCGACGACCTCGGCGCCCTCGCCTTCGAGGCGGGCGGCCAGCACCAGGCTCGAGGCCTCGCGCATATCGTCGGTGTGCGGCTTGAAGGCGAGGCCGAGCAGGGCCACGCGCTTGTCGACCAGCGAGCCGAGGTGCTTCTGCAGCTTCTGTACGACGCGGCGCTTCTGCAGCTCGTTGACCTCGATCACCGCTCCCAGCAGCTGGAAGTGGTAGCCGCTGTTACCGGCCAGCATCTTCAGCGCACTCACATCCTTTGGAAAACATGAACCCCCATAGCCGATCCCCGCGCGCAGGAAGGCCGGGCCGATGCGCTGGTCGAGACCCATGCCGCGGGCGACCTCGCCGACGTCGGCGCCGACCTCCTCGCAGACGTTGGCGATCTCGTTGACGAAGGAGATCTTGGTAGCGAGGAAGGCGTTTGAGGCGAGCTTGATCATCTCGGCGCTGGCGACGTCGGTGCGCACCAGCTCACCACCGAGTGGCTCATACAGCCGCGCGACGGCGTCACCGGCCGCCTCATCACCGGCATCGGCGCCGACGACGACGCGGTCGGGATGGAGGAAGTCCTCGACCGCCGAGCCCTCCTTGAGGAACTCGGGGCAGGAGACGTAGGAGAGGCCGGGCCGGTCGCGGCGAATCGAGTTGCCGGTACCGGCGGGAACCGTGCTCTTCATCACCAGCACGTGATCGCTGTCGGCCGGCAGCTCCTCGACCACGGAGCGCACCCGCGAGAGGTCGGCGTCGCCAGAGCGGGTCGGCGGCGTGTCGACGCAGACAAAGAGCAGCTTCGCGCCCTCCAGCAGCTCCGACATCTCGGTGGTGAAGGTGAGGCGCTCGGCGTTGCGCTTGAGCAGCTCGCCGAGACCGGGCTCGTGGATCGTAATCTCGCCGCGCGAGAGCGACTCGACCTTCTCGGGGAGGATGTCGCGGGCGATCACCCGGTGGCCGACCTCGGCGAAGCAGGCAGCGGTAACGAGGCCGACCCAGCCGACCCCGATCACCCCGATCGGCTCTCTCTCTGCACTCATCGGTTCGACTTCCCCCTTCTGCGCTTTTGGTTGGGGACCTTCACGTCGGCTGATCGGGCGATTCCCATCATCTGATCGTTGCTCAAAGTGTTGAGCAGGTCGTTGGCGACCCAGTAGGAGTTGTCCCCACGATGCCAGGCGACCAGGGAGATGCGGTCGCCGTCGACGTAGATGTCGTATTCCCGTCCATTGATCGTCTTGGTCAGGCTCGGGCTATCGAGGATCGGCGGGTCCGACCAGCCCTGGATCCCCTGCAGGCCGAAGTAGTGGATCCCGTCCGAGAGCGGCCACTCGACCACCATGCGATAAGCGCCGTGGCGCTCTTCGTCGGTGTCTCGCAGGTGGTAGACGCGTGGGTCTTGGACGTGTTCATAGGGATCGCTTTCGACGTAGTAGGCGCCCGATGGAAGCCTCGTCGGGTAGAAAACGGGGAAACCGGCGCTGACCTTCCGCGTGACGCTCTTCGCCTCGGCTTCGCCGGTTTCGCGGGCGGGCACCAAACCATCGCTTCCGGGCGGCTTGGGCGCGGCGATGTGGGGCTTCGGCTCCTTGTGGTGCTTGTTCTTCTTCTTGCCGGACTTCTTGCTTTCGTTGCGGCCTTCGTCGAGTTCTCCCAGCGGGCCCGCGCTCGCTTCGATGCCGAGGAACTTGTCGACGGCTTCGTGGATCGCTTCGGGGGAGGCATAGACATAGCTGGGCCCCAGTTCAGCCGGGAAGTGGACCTCGTTGATCGCCGCATTGCGCGAGGCGACGAAGAGCTTCAGCACCTGCAACATCGTCTCCGTGTCGCTGATGTCGGAGGTCGTGTACTTGGTGAAGATGTCGACCAGGTCGTTCTGGCCGAGCACGAGCTTGGAGATCGGCACCCGCTCCCGCGCCGAGCTGAGGAAGTCCTGCTGGCGGGCCGAGCGGACGATGTCGGTGTCGGTGTGGCGGTAGCGCACGTACTCGAGCGCCTTCTTGCCGCAGAGCAGCTGATAGCCGGGCTTGATGTTGATTTCCGAATACTGTTCGGAGGGCGGCACGCCGACGTTGGAGTGGTAATAGCGGCGGTCGACGTCTGTATAGACGCAGCCGATCGCGTCGACGGCACGGACGAAGCCAAGGAAGTCGACGTTGACGACGTGGTTGATCTGCAGCCCGGTCAGTTCCTTGACCACCTGCAGGGTCAGCTTCGGCCCGCCGTCGGTGTAGGCGGCATTGAACTTTTCCGTCCCGAAACCGGGGATTTCGACCTTGAGGTCGCGCGGGATCGACATCACCGCGATCGCGTTGCGGTCGGGGTCGAGGCGCAGCAGGATCGTCGTGTCGGAGCGGCCCGGGTCTTCGGCCAGGTTGGCGCGCTTGTCGGAGCCGAGGATGAGGATGTTCTCGGGCTCGCCGCCGTTGACCTTGGAGAGGTAGCGGTGCAGTTTGGCGTTGTAGACGTTGTGGTGCGAGAGGGCGGTGGCGATGCTGCCGATGTAGAGCAGGATGCTGGCCGAGGTGGCCGCGGCTACGGCGATCACGATTACCAGCGAGCCCAGGCTGAAGCGCCACCAGTACCGCTTGGGCTTCGGCGCCGGTTCGTGGTCGCCCGAGGGCGGCGGCTTGCTCAGGCCCGACTCAGCCACGGTCCCTCAAGCGGCAAGGCGGTCGGGAAGCGAGCGCAGGAAGGTGTCGAGTGTCTGCTGGTAGGTGTGCAGCGAGGAGATCGAGACCCACTCCGCCGGGCCGTGGTGCCCTTCCCCGGCCGGGCCGAACTCGACCGCCGGCACGCCGACGCGCAGGAACGAGACCGCATCGGAGGCGCCGTCGCGTCCCACGCTCATCGGCTCGCCGTCGTGATGGGACCTCGCCGCCTCGCGCAGGGCGAGGACGTAGGGCAGCTCGCGGTCGACAACCGCCGGCGGCCGGGTGAAGAGCTGCTCGACCTCGGCCGCCGGTATCCCCTCCACCTGCTCCAGCAGGGCTGCGGGGTCCTGATCGGGCAGGTAGCGGATGTCGACGTCGATGGCGCATCGGTCGGGCACCTTGTTGAGCGCGTCGCCGCCCATGATCCGACCGAGGTTGATCGAGGGGCGATCGAAGAGCTCCGAGGAGTGCCGTGCGAACGGTAGCGACTCGATACTGCGGAAAACGTCGATCGCCCTCAAAACCGCGTTTTCGCCCAGCCAGGGCGTCGCCCCGTGGGCCGCGGTCCCCTCGACCGTCACCCGCAGCGCCAGCACCCCCTTGGCCTCGACCCCGATGTGCAGGTCGGTCGGCTCGCCGGTGATCGCGAAGTCGCCGAGGAAGCCGCTGTCGACCAAATGATCGGAGCCGCGTTCGACTTCCTCCTCGGACTCCTCGTCACCGACGATCCCCAGCCGCACCCGCACCCCGTCCTGGTCCCGCATCGCCGCCGTGACCAGCAGCATCGCCGCCAGCCCGCCCTTCATGTCGTAGGCGCCCCGCCCGTAGAGCCGGTCCCCCTCGACCCGCGGCTCGAACTGCCCCGCCGGGGCCGGCACGACATCGATGTGCCCGTGCAGGACGACCGTCGGCGCACCATCCGGCCCGACTTCGGCCTTGAGCACCGGCAACCCTCGCACCTCATCGCTCTCAACTTCGATCCCCCGCGAGTCCAGCCAACCTTCGATGAACCCAGCGGCTTCCAGCACCCCATCGGGCTCAGCGCTGTCGTAGCTGACCAGGCGCGAGACGAGCGCGACGAGCTCGTCGCTCATCCCGGACCTCCGGCCAGGGAGGATCCCTTGCCTCGCGGCCTCAGGCTTCCTGCGTCCATGGCGGGACGGTATTTGAACCAGGAGATCCCCGCCGCTCGCGTGCCGCCGCGGCGCCGGCCGCAAAACTCGAGGCAAGCGTTGGGCACGAAGCAAGGCGCAGGTGGGCGTAGCTGGCGGCGACGTTGCCTTGCAGAAAACCCCCGCTGCCCACCTCGCCGCTGCTGGTGGTCAACTCATAAGGTTCGGCCGCGGCCCGCGCGCGCCTCCACGTTGAAGATCGAGTGCGCTGAACTGCTGCGGCGCTCAGGACTGGGCGATAGCCAGGAACGCCTCGGCCCGAGCGCGGTCCTTCTCCGCTCGCGCCTGGGCACCGCTGCCCTCCTCGGACTCCGCGAGCCGCTGTTCGGCGTCGGCCAGCTGCTCTTTGAGCGCGCCGGCATCGAGCTGCTCGGGGTCGAGCGCTTCCTCGACCAGCAGCTTGGCGTGGTTGCCGAAGACCTGGAGCCAGCCGTGGGCTTGCGCGTAGCGCTTGATCTCCGAGTCGCTGACGTGGAGGCGCAGCTCGGTCGGCGCCAGCGCCGCCAGCAGCGGCGCGTGGTTGGCGAGGACGCCCAGCTCGCCGACCGCGGTGCGGGTCGAGACCTGGCGCACTTCGCCGCCCCAGACCTCCCCCTCCGGGGTGAGGACTTCTACGTCGACCATGTGCTCGGCAGCCATCGAGAGCTCCCTAGGCGGCCGCGGCCGCTCCGGCGCCCTCGGTCACCTGGTCGATGCCGCCCTTCATGTAGAAGGCGCCCTCGGGCAGGTCGTCGTGCTCGCCGTCGAGGATCTCGCGGAAGCCGCGGACCGTCTCGGACACCGGCACGTACTCGCCGCTGCGGCCGGTGAACTGCTCGGCGACGAAGAACGGCTGCGAGAGGAAGCGCTCGATCTTGCGGGCGCGCGAGACCGTCTGCTTGTCCTCGTCGGAGAGCTCGTCGATGCCGAGGATGGCGATGATGTCCTGCAGCTCCTTGTAGCGCTGCAGCACCTCCTGGACCTCGGTCGCGGTGCGGTAGTGCTCCTCGCCGACGACGTCGGGCTTGAGAATCGTCGAGGTCGAGTCGAGCGGGTCGACGGCCGGGTAGATCCCCTTCTCGGAGATCGAGCGCGAGAGCGTCGTGGTCGCGTTGAGGTGGGCGAACACCGAGGCCGGGGCCGGGTCGGTGAGGTCGTCGGCGGGGACGTAGATCGCCTGCACCGAGGTCACCGAGCCGCGCTCGGTCGAGGTGATCCGCTCCTGCAGTTCGCCCATCTCGGTCTCCAGCGTCGGCTGGTAGCCGACCGCGGAGGGCATGCGCCCCAGCAGGGCCGAGACCTCGGAACCCGCCTGGACGAAGCGGAAGATGTTGTCGATGAAGAGCAGCACGTCCTGGCCGCCCTGCTCGCGGAAGTATTCGGCCATCGTCAGACCGGAGAGGGCGACGCGGAGGCGGGCTCCGGGCGGCTCGTTCATCTGGCCGAAGACCAGCATCGTCTTGTCGATGACGCCGGACTCCTTCATCTCGAGCCAGAGGTCGTTGCCCTCGCGCGAGCGCTCGCCAACGCCGCAGAAGGCCGAGAGGCCTTCGTGCTCTTCACCGATCGAGCGGATCAGCTCCTGGATCAGCACGGTCTTGCCGACGCCGGCGCCGCCGAAGAGCCCGACCTTGCCGCCCTTGGCGTAGGGCGCGAGCAGGTCGATGACCTTGATCCCGGTCTCGAGGATCTCCTGGGTCGGAGCGAGGTCGGAAGCTTCAGGGGCGGGGCGGTGGATCGGCCAGCGCTCCTCGGTCCGCACCGGCTCGCCGAGGTCGATCGGCTCGCCGAGCAGGTTGAAGATGCGGCCCAGGGTGGCGTCCCCCACCGGAACCGAGATCGGGGCACCGGTGTCAATCACCTTGTCGCCGCGCTGCAGGCCGTCGGTGGCGTCCATCGCCACGGTGCGAACACGATCGTCGCCGAGGTGCTGCTGCACCTCGCAGACCAGTTCGGTCGCCTCGTTGTCGGCGTCGCCGGCCATCTGGATCTTCACCGCCGAGTAGATCTGCGGCAGCTTGTCCGGGAAGACCGCGTCGACGACGACCCCGGTCACCTGCTCGACTCGACCTACGTTTGCTCCGTTGCTCTCAGACATTGGTTCCTTTTCTCGGTTCTCAGCTTTTATCCAAGCGCCTCGGCGCCGGCGACGACCTCGAGGATCTCCTGGGTGATCTCGGCCTGCCTGACCCGGTTCATCTCCAGGGTCAGGTCGCCCATCATTTCCTCCGCGTTCTCGGCGGCACTGCGCATCGCGGTCATCCGCGCCCCCAGCTCGGACGCGGCGGACTCGAGCAGCGCCCGGTAGACGGAGATGTTCACGTACTCGGGAATGAGTTGGGCAAGCAGCTCCTCGGCTTCGGGCTCATAGACCCAGAGCGATTGGCGATGCGCCTTCTCGATCTCGGTCTCCTCGGCCTCCTCTTCCTCCGCTTCGACCCCCTCGCCGATCACGTCGGCGTGCTGCAGGGGCAGGAGCGTCTGCCGCCAGACGTGCTGGGTCAGCGGCGAGACGTAGCGGTTGTAGACCATCTCGACCCGGTCGAGCTCCTCGTCGACGTAGCGGGCGGTCAGCTCCTCGCCGATCTCGCGCGCGTTGGCGAAGGCAGGACGGTCGGTGAAGCCGACGTAGGAAGCCTGCGGCTCCTCTTTGCGGAAGGTCAGCGCCGAGACGCCCTTGCGGCCGACGGCGGAGAAGACGACCTCCTTGCCTTCGCCGCGCAGCTCGTCGCGCAGGCGCAGGCCGTCACGAATGATGTTGGTGTTGAAGGCGCCCGCCAGGCCGCGGTCGCCGGTGACGAGGACGATGCCGACGCGCTTCTCCTCGGCGTGTTCCTCCAGCACCGGCACGCGGGAGACGCCGCCCGCCTGCTCGGCGGCGCGACGGGTGAGCTTGCGCATCGACTGAGCGTAGGGCCGCAGCTGGTCGATTCGCTGCTCGGCCCGGCGCAGGCGCGCCGCGGCGACCATCTCCATCGCCCGCGTGATCTTGTTGATGTTCTTGATCGACGCGATGCGATTCTTGACGTCCTTCTGGGTGGCCATGGGCGGGTACCGGCGTCAGCTGCGAGCTAGGCCGGCGTCGCCTCCTTCTCGGTCTCCTCGGCATCGACTTCGGCGCTGCGGGAGGGCTTGGCACGCTCCTCCTGGGAGCGGACCCGGTCCGACTCGCCCTTCTCGAGCGGGTCGCCGTGCTCGTCAAAGTCAGGGCCGAAGTCGTCGACGAAATCGGCGATCGCCTTGCCCAGCTCCTCCTCGTCGGCCTCCTCGAGCTTGCCGCTGTCGCTGATTCGCTTCAGCAACTCGGCCTTCTCGGCGTGCAGGCGGATCTTCAGGTCGCCGAGGAACTCGCCGACGCGCTCGGTGGCGATCCGGTCGAGATAGCCACCGGTGCCGGAGTAGATCGCGGCGACCTGGTCGGCGACCTCGAGCGGCTCGCGCTCCTTCTGCTTGAGCAGCTCGACCAGCCGTTCACCGCGGTTCAGCGTCTTCTGCGTCTCGGGATCGAGCTCGGATCCGAACTGGGCGAAGGCCTCGAGGTCGCGGTACTGGGAGAGGTCGAGGCGGAGCTTGCCGGCGACCTTCTTCATCGCCTTGGTCTGCGCGTTGCCGCCCACCCGCGAGACCGAGATGCCGACGTTGATCGCCGGGCGCACGCCGGAGTAAAAGAGGTCGGACTCGAGGAAGATCTGACCGTCGGTGATCGAGATCACGTTGGTCGGGATGTAGGCGGAGACGTCGGAGGCCTGGGTCTCGATGATCGGCAGCGCCGTCAGCGAGCCGCCGCCGAGCTCGTCGTTGAGCTTGACCGCGCGCTCGAGCAGGCGGGAGTGCAGGTAGAAGACGTCGCCCGGGTACGCCTCGCGGCCCGGCGGGCGGCGCAGCAGCAGCGACATCTGCCGGTACGCGTACGCGTGCTTGGTCAGGTCGTCGTAGATGCAGAGCGCGTGGCCGCCGTTGTAGAGGAAGTGCTCGGCCATCGCGCAGCCGGCGTAGGGCGCCATGTACTTGATCGGCGCGGCCTCGTCGGCGGACGCGGCGACGATGATGCAGCGGTCCAGAGCGCCGGCGTCCTCGAGCGTCTTGGCGATGCCGACGACGGTCGCCATGCGCTGGCCGATCGCCACGTAGACCGAGACGACGTCCTGGTCCTTGTTGTTGATGATCGTGTCGATCGCGATCGCCGTCTTGCCGGTCTGGCGGTCGCCGATGATCAGCTCGCGCTGGCC
>Ga0070679_100000310_pt1 | contig 41296 bp, 53 predicted proteins | sample KBSC63BmetaG_FD_65652 | JGI IMG/M metagenome (GOLD analysis project Ga0070679, IMG submission 65652) | Corn rhizosphere microbial communities from Kellogg Biological Station, Michigan, USA - KBS C6-3B metaG | ecosystem: Host-associated > Plants > Roots > Rhizosphere | place: USA: Michigan... | reverse complement strand
ACCTTGATGCACCATTCACGCGTGGCTGCGGCATTCGTGCTCGCAAGATCAGTATGCGTGATCCACCCGTACAGTGCCCGCGTGAACTCGTGACTCGGCGGCGACGAGCTGGCCGATGTCTTCGCGCCCCGCCTGGCGGCGGACCGCTTTGCGGGCTTCGATCGCGATGCGGACTTCGCCCGCTTCGCCGATTGCGATCGCTTCTTTGGTCGTGATGTCTTCTTCTTCGCCATGGTCAATATGCGCCTTGGCTCCAGTATCCAACGCGGAGCCCTTCGTTCGTCTGCACGACTGCGAGCCACACCTCGGAAAAGAAATCAAACCCGAACGTGTCCATCTGCGCATCGGAGCACTGGAGCTGGATGCTCATCCAATACTTCATGTTCGCGTCGGTCACTTCGGGTGCAACGGGCCGAATGCGATCTCCCTCCCAGGAGATTGGCTTCCGCAGCGCCGTGGCATTCGTGAATCCGTTCCCTCCCAGCTGGGGCTCGGGATGCTCAGGGTAGTGCATGCTGTCCACGCTGTTGTCCTGGAGCGTGAGGCGATACTCGTTCTCGAAGAACGCGCGCACGCCGTCCGGCGTCATCGTCTGTTGCATCCACGGCGCGAGCATCGCATGCACGCCGGTCCAGTCTCGCGCCAACGCGCGCGTGCCCAGGTGTTGGCCGAACAGTCGAACGTCGTCGTCCACATCGCCTCCGCGTGAGAGAGTTCTGCAGAGCAACTCGGCAAGAGGAGTCTACGACGAGTCCGGTATCGCGCGCTAGATCGTCCACGCGGGGCCGGGCTCAATATGACGTTTCACCTCGGCCATGAGCTCCTCGAGGCTCGCGACAACCCGCGCGGGCGACGTTCCAATGGACGTGAACAGGGCGGCGGCCTTGTCGTCGGCACGATAGAGCAAGACTGGCTTCTCGGCTTTGAGCGCGAGCGCGATTTCTGATGCCGTGCCTGGCGTGATCTGGCCGAACGCGATCACGACGTCTCCGGACAGCACGTTGATCACGTTGCGCGCCTCGTTCATGCCGGTGAAGATCCGAACATCGGCACGCTCGGAGACCTGCTCGTTCTCACGTTCGTACGGCAGGACGCCCACCGTGACGCTGTTCTTCACGCGCTTTGCGCCGGCCAGAACGAGGTGCATCACCGTTGTCCTCCGCGCGCCGATCCTTCCACCGGTGAGCACGACCCACCCTTCATTCGCCAGCGCTTCGCCGAGCAGCTCTGCCGCGCGCTGATCCTCCGCGGAGCTCAAGTCCGATCCCATCACTGCGACGATGCGGCGGCTCATCCGTTCGCTACAACGCCGGCTGTATCACCGAGGGACCTTGCCGGTCATGTCGGCCGCGGCCGTACGCGCAGAGGTGATCAGCGAATCATCCGTCGCGACGTTCGTCGTACGCCGATCGATGATGCGCTCGGTTCGTACGTCGACAACTTCGCTGCTGATCGTCAGCTGTCCCTTCGAGCGCTGGCACGCGATCGAGACCCGGAATGGCGCGACCTCGAACTCCTTGTCCACGTAGGCCGCTGGCGTGCTCCCACGCGGCGGACGGTAGACCATGTGAACGCCGCTGTCGCTTTCGATACCGTCGCGGATTGCCCGGACAACCGCCGCCGACTCCGCCGAGCTCAGTCCCTGGACGGTGACTCTGACGTCGATCGGCACCGATGCCTGCTCGGGCGATGGGGCGTGCACGATCACCGTGAGGAAACTCGCAATCAACATTGCTAGCATCTGCATGGCTCGCCTCGAGGTGAAACGATTCGCGACTGTTCGCCGCCCGCGCACTAGCACCGGTATGGGCCGGCGTTGCCATGAAATAGCGTCGCTCCGGGCCGAACGGAAGAGCATGGTCCGCTCGAAGGTCGTGAGCGTTTCGGGAATACGACTTGCCTTTCTTGCTGTTGACTTCAGTGGGGAGGGACCCAATGGCACTATTGACGCGTCGCTTGCGGATCGGAGCGCTGCTCACGATTGCCCCGGTCATTCCCGCCGTGTTGTGGTGGTCGCATACGCGACCGAAAACCGCGGCCCCGCCAGTTCGGCTCGCGGTGAGCCTATCGCAGCGAGAGTTGAAGGTGATCTCGAACGGCGATGTCGTCGCGAGATACGGGATCGCCGTCGGCAGACCAAGTCATCCGACGCCAACTGGGTCGTTCGAGACGGGCGATATCGTCTGGAATCCATCGTGGACGCCGCCGCCGACCGCCTGGGCCCGCGACAAGGAATACCAGCCACCTGGCGCGGCCTCGAATCCGATGCAGGGCGTGAAGATCTACTTTCAGGCGCCGTACTACTTCATCCACGGAACGAACGATCCGGGATCGATCGGCGAAGCAGCATCGCATGGCTGTATTCGAATGGATCCGGGAGATGCGACGGCGCTCGCGCATAGAATCGAGCGGGCGGGAGGCAGCGTTCCGCTGGAAATATCGGAGTAGCGCCGCGGCATGACGCGCGCATGACGGCACTGACGCATCGTGTCGCATGCGCTCGGAGATTGGAGGCGTCCGCTACACTCTATGGAGTCGCGGGCGCCTTCTTGGCGAAACCGATCTGGGTTTCATCTACCGCGAGAACGGCTATCGCACCGGCTGGTTCCATCCGAACGAGCTGGGCGACCGGCTCATGCCCGCGGCCACCGGCGTTGCCCCGGCGTTGAGGACCATGTACATGATCGGTCCCGATGAAAACATCGAAGCCGATGTCCACTCGGCCTCCGATCATGAGGAGGCGCTCGCACTGGAGCTGCGCGGTCCGGGCGGCGCGGCGATCGAAACTGAGGACATCGCCATCATCGATACGCACTACCTGTTGTCGATTCCCGAAAACGACACGGAAGAGGACCTGGAGCTCACCGCCGAGCAACAAGCCGAGGTCGACGCAATGCTCGAGGAGTGGAATGCCGATCGCGACGTGATGGATGATCTGGCATCAGACGAGGAGACGGAAATGCCGCGATATCAGATCCAGGTTCGCATGCAATCGGAGAGCTGGGAGTCGTGAAAGCGAAATCTCAGTAGTCCCCGGACGGCGGCGCGATCCAGGCCAGTAGCGCCACCAGCGTCGCCAGACCGAGGATGCCGCCGGTCGTGAAGGCCGCCGGCTCGTCGCGGAGCGCTATCCCGGCGTAGACCGCACGCGCACTGCCGAACTCCGCTGTGTGCATCGCGTCCACGCGGCCGATGAGCCCGACGTAGTCTCGATAATTGATGCGAAGCTCCGCCGTTGCTCCTACGCCGCCGCTCTCCCGAGCCTCTCCGATATGCGTCCAGAGCGGGCCGGCCGCGACGTCGGCGCTGAACGCTGCCGGAAGCCGTCGACGGTATCGAGGCTCGAGTGCGAGCCGATATGAGAGTTTGGAAAACCCGGCCTCTCCCATCACTCCCAAGGCTGATCTGCCGCTGAGATTGCGCATGACGCCGAGGTCCCACGCCACGTGCCAGGGGAACGCGCCATTCGTTTCACCGGTCGGAAGGAGCGCGCGATGCGTCGTGTTCAGCACGAAGAACGTGCCCACCTCGAACACGACGATCTTGTCACACTCGCCGGCCAGTCGCTCGCGCAGGCACAGGCTGCGGTGCGGTCGAGCGCTGTCGCGTGGGGCGGTCGCCTGTTGAGCGGGCGCCGCTCGTGCCGCGAGGACGAGCACCATCACGATCAGATCGCGGAAGTGATTGGCCGACCGCATAAGCCTCATCTTCAGAAACGCGCTGAGCGAATCGGTCCCGATCGTCGGTCCGAAAACAGAAATGCACGCATCGCTTCCTCGACTTCGCGCGGCCGCTGGAGAAAAATGAAATGGTTTCCAGGGATCACGACGGCTTCATTCTGCGGAAACCGAAGAAACCGGGCGCGGCTCTCCGCGACATACGACGCGACGAAGCGGGTAAGTGCCTCACCTTTCGCGCGGCCGGTCGAATCGAGCTCGGTGAAGTAGGGAACGACATCGGCGATCGAGTCCGCGCCCGCGAAGATGCCGAGGGCAGGGCAGTGGCTTCGGTCGTATCGCGCGACGCGAGCACCTGAGGTCACTCTCGCCTCGAGCGAATCGGGGGTCACGTCGCCGAGGTAGCGGTCGTGTGAGTCGAATCGGGTCGTCGCGCGAATCTCCGATTCCGGTTCTCGCACGCCTACGACGTCCTCATGAAAGGCGCGCACGCTCGCCAACGAGACGAAATCCGCGGCGCTGACGTTTGGCGGAGGCGTTTGTGGCTGCGATTGCGCGATGGTCGCGACGTCCGAGCGATCGTACGCCGCGTCGAGATAGACGAGACCTGCACATCGCGCGCTGTCGACCTCGGCGAAGCGGGTGATCTCCTCACCGGCGATCGAATGCCCAACGAGGACTATGCGGCCCAAGCCGAGCGAGTCGATCGCCCCGAGGACATCGGCGACGAGTGTATCGAGATCGTTGGCCGGCAGCGCGCCCGACGACGCACCGAAGCCTCGGCGCGTGATTCCGATGACGTGAAATCGGTCGGTGAAGCGCGGAGCGAAATCGTCGAACACGTGAGCCGTGTTGCCGAGCCCGGCGAGAAACACGAGCGGCGGGCCGGTGCCGCCCCAGTCGAGCGTCTCCAACGCAACGCCCGGAGCGATGTTGGTCATCCGGACCACGGGCGCTCGGTAGGCCTGGGTATTCGAGGTCGCGACGCCGTGGGCGCACGCCAACGCGGCCGCGGCGGCGATCAGGGTCGAGAACCGTTGGGTCCACATCGGCGTTCTGCGCATGCCGTACGTCCGTTAGCGTCAGCGCTTGTCGTATTTCACCGGTAGCGGCCAATCTATTGTCAACCGGAGAAACCACCATGAAACGTCTTCTCTTCGTCGGGCTGTGCGTGGCACTCAGCGTCGGGTTCGTTCAGTCTCAGCCTCAGTCTCAGCGTCAGCCGTATCGCGTCGTGTTCGATCTCACGAGCCGGGACACTCTGGACCAAAAGGCGGTGCTGCGATGGCTTCGGGAAGTCGGCACCTCGAGTCCGAACGCGCAGATGGAAGTCGTGATGTACGCGAAGGGATTCGAGCTGGTCATGCCGGACCGTTCACCACTCATCGCCGACGTGAAGGAAGCGATGAAGAGTCCGAATGTGTCCTTCAAGGTTTGCGCGATCGCGCTCAAGAACAACAACATCGACAAGAGCCAGCTCCTGCCGGGCGTGCAGGTCGTGCCCGACGGCATCTACGAGATCGTCTCAAAGCAACAGGACCACTGGGGCTACATCAAAGTCATGCACTGAACGCGTCGCGGCTGAGCGTCACGTCGTCGTGCGATCGCGTAAGCGCGCCATGAGAACAATGTCATCGTACACCTCGTCCAGCTTCCGCGCGCGACGTCGTACGCCCTCCTCGCCAAAGCCGAGCGACCGGTAAAGCCCGATCGCGCGCTCGTTCGACGCGAACACGTCCAGCTCGACGCGTTCGAGACCGATTGCCCACGCGCCGTCGATCGCCGCTGTCGCGAGCCGACGTCCAAGGCCAGCGCCCCGCATCTGAGATGCGACGCCCATCCCGAGCTGCCCTGCGTGTCGGAATCCCTCGAGCGGCTTGCGAACGATGTCGCACCATCCCACGACATCGTTCGCGGCGTCGATGGCGAGGAATTGAACTCCGAGTCCGGATACGAGAGCGCGGACAAACGAACGAACGCCCTCGAGCGGCGTCGCCTCGACCAGCGCGAGATGGATTCGTTCGCGCGCCACCGAGTCGAGACACCGATACAAGCCCTCGGCGTGCTCCTCGGCAGTGGGAATGACGCGAATGGAATCGGTCATTTCGCTCGTATGGGAAGCGCAGAGGGTGGAACCATTCCCAGCTGGCGCATGTAGCTGGCCATTTGGCTGTAGTGCTCAGCGAGATCTGTAATGAGCAAAAGCACCCAGCGAACGCGAGGCGCTCGTCGCTCAGGATTATTCGGGAAATGCACCGTCAGCTCTTCGCCCAGCTGTGCATCCGTCAGAGGCGACAGTGCGTCTCGGCAGAAGGTGAGCGAGGCTCGCAGATGCGCAAGCAGCGTGTCCTTCGGCCAGGTTGCTTTTACGGTATCTGGGAGGGAATCCTTCGCGATTGTCGGACGCTTCTTGCCTCCGATCACCTCGCAAAGTCCGTAGTTCGCGTTCTCGAGATGCTGCGCGATGTAGCCGATGGACTGTTGCGCGGGAGTCGGTTTGTACGAGTACTTACTCGCGGGGATCGAGTCGAACGCGGCGACGAGCCAGGTCCCGTAATATCCGAAACCGAGGAACGTGTCGACGATTGGATTCGCAGGCCGCTGCGGCGTGACGGGCTGCTGAGCGTGCAAGCCTGACGGGAGAAGGAGCACAACCAGGCCGGCGGCGAGTCGCATCGGAGAATCCGGAGAAGGTGATCGCGTCCCAGCTCGCCAAGTTACCCGTTCGATGATCGAGGGTTCCGGTGTAGCCGTGCCAAGGCTACCACGGATCGAAGTCCGCCTTTCGCGTTCCATGCGCACGGCTGTACGTGCCTCGCACGTAGCGCACCTGAAACCGGTGTCCCGCCAAATGCAGTGCGTGCGTCTTGAGCAAGTCGAGCTCAGTAACCTCGTATCGCGAGAAGTAGCTGAGCGTTCGTGCGAGATCGGCTTCCGTCAGCACGGCGAGCCGCCTTCGATACCGGGCGCGCGCCGCGGTGAAGCGGGCGATCAACTCGTCGATCGATCCCTCGAGATACGCGGTCGGATCGCGATCGACGAGATAGCGTCCGTTGCGAAAAAGAGCATCGTGCGCCCACTCTTCGAACCAGGCGAGATGGCCAACGAGCCAACGGACGTTGTTCGCGTCGGGATGTGGTCTCCAGTCGGCTTCGGCTTCCGTGATGCCTGTGAGATTCCGCTGCAACAGGCTCCACATCTGCTCATCCATTTCGTCGAGAAGCTGTACAGGTGCGAGCACTTCACGTCCTCGAATTCGTTGATTCGTTCTCTTCGCTGCGCCGGCAATCACACTCGGCGTGCCCTTCGAACATGTAGACGCAGAAATGTCGCAAGCGGGGTCATCGATCTTGGAACCGACGACTCCCATTTGTCCGATATCATTCCCGTCTGGAGCAACACCAAGGCCGTAACGAGCATCGTGACCACAGTGCTCGCAGCGAAGCGCTAACGCGCGAGGAGGCTGAGGTCGTCCCACGCATACCAAAGCTCCGGATAGTCGCGCGTGCCGATCGTGAGCGCCGCTTCCTTGATCTTCCGTCCGCCGAGTCGCTCGTAAAAAGCCTGCGCGGGATTGCCGGCGAGCACTCGAACGACCGCCGAGTGAAATCCGCGCTCGATTGCCGCCGTCGCCCACGCGCGCACCAGCTGTCGGCCGATTCCCGATCGCTGAACGTCCGCCAGCAGGTAGATCGCGTAAAGCTCGCCGTCGAAGCCGACGTCAGGGTGTCGAATGCGACCGCCGGACGCGAAGCCGACGATGCCCGGATATGTCGATCGCCATTGGCTGCGCACGAACCGCGAGCGCATCGCAAGAAGTACGAGGGCATCACAGAAAGGCACGGACACAGGCGGATCGGCACGGATCAGAGCTGACGGACGTGTCGTTCATGTCTCACCTATTGTACGCGGAGTCCCACTTCCCATGACCGACACCGCAGCCATCCACCAGTGGAGGAGGCGATCCAGCTTCGTCGACCGGCGCTGACGATTGCCAGATGCGTGAATCCAATGGATCCGTCGACGTGAAGCTGTCCGCCCCAGCCTGACACGCCGCCAGCACCATACAGTGCCGGGCCTGTGAGCATCCGGATCGCCAAGTGAGTCGCTCGCAACTCGATCCCGCCGAGCAGGCCAGCATGCCCGAACGCGGGGAACGACGGGGCGCAGCCGGAGCCGTCCCCGGGGAAGACTACACACTTTGCGTCGCCGTTTCCTTCGACCGGTGATTGACGACCGATCGCAATCGCGGCGAGCGGAGCTACGACTCGATCGGGATGTGGCCTGAAAGCGAGGGTCACCTCGCCTGCCACACCATCAGCGTTCCCGTAGTGCTTCCTGTCATCCGATCCCACACTCGGTCCGACGGTCAGGTCGAGAGAGAGTGTATCACGAGCTTGCGCCGCGATCGGGCGCGCGACAACGACGGCGAGCGCGAGGCCATGCACGAGCCAACGATACATGCGACTGGGCGAGCAAAGGTCGAACAGACGCCGAGCAATTCGTGGCGTATTCGCGCGCAACATTGCGAAACGAAAGAATCCTGCAGCACAATGCGCTGCGCGCGATTACTTTTGCAAGTGCGTATGAGCGCAGACCAAGAGACGAAGTTCCCGCCGCTGCCATGCTATCCGTGTCCGCACAACGCGTCGTGCTGTGCATACGGAACAACGCTGACAGACGAAGAGGCCGCGGAGATCGAGGCCAATCACGGTCCGGGCCTGGTCTATCTCACGAGATGGGGCGAGTGGCGAACGCGCGTCCGTAAACAGCGCTGCGTGCTGTTTCGCGACGGCGGCTGCAGCATCCACGATCGGTCCTACTACCCGGGCGTGTGCAAGAGCTTCCCCTGGCTCGACGCGGAGACTGGCGGCCCGTACGAATACGACGTGACGATCTGCGGGGCGTTCGAAGCGCAGCCCGAATTGATCGAAATCCAACGCGCCATCCGGCCGGCTACTCAGGCCATCCAAACGCCGCGCGAAGTCCAGGCCATTCCCGGCGACTGAGCCGGCGAACGCGTTAGCCCGGAAACTTCCCGTACGTGCGAACGCGGTCCACGAGCCGCGTGAATCCCATGCGGCGGTAGTCCAACGGGATTCCCTCGTCCCGCTGGCCGGCCGAGATCACGAAACGCGATCTCGCCGGCTCGTTCCGAAGCTCGAGATAGTTGTTCCACGACAACGTGCGAATCACACCGTCCGGCAGCAGCTCGCTGATCCGGAACGGCGTGATCTCGAGCACCGATTGAAGCAGAACCTCGCGTTTGGACGCCCAGCGGGCGACGAGAGCGCAGATCCCCGCGAGCGCGACGCCGAGTATCCGAGAGAAGAGCGACTCTGTGCTCAGGGCCGACGCCACCAGCAGCCCGAGCGCGACCGCCCACATCATCCAATAAAGCACGGTGGCTTGCCGGCGAAGGCTCAGCGGAAACGGGAACTGCTCGATGTCACCGGAGCGCTCGTCAGAGCCGTCACGAGCGAGAACGCGCTCGACTTGCGTGCGGAGCGTCACCGGCTCGAGCGCCTCGATGAGCTGTGCACGTTCGTCAGCTCCGGCATGCCGGAGCTTCCACACGACGTTCCAGAATGTCTGGGTCTCCGTGCGCCGCCGCCGGCTGCGCCATGTCGAATAAGCGGCGGACACGATGAACAAGCCGAGCACCAGAGGCTCGACACCGGCGAGGAATCCGCCGATCAGAACGGCCGAATACAGAACACCGACAATGAGAGAACGCGAGAGACTCATCGGGGCGACGCTCAGTGTTTCGTCAACCAAGGACCGTGATTCTATAACGCGCGAGCCAAATAAACGTTCGCGAGGCGTCTTCGCAATCACATCCCAACGTACGTAAGAGGTATCCCTGAGGGTTCAGATTGAATCCTGAGGGGCTCTTTCAGGGCCAAAAGCGCGCGGCGAGATGGCGAAGGCCAATCCCAGCTCCGGCCACGAGCACGGCGAACGTGGCCAGCGCAACGAGGATCGTCAGCCGACGCGTGACGTCGATGTCCACGGTCGCGCGCAGCGTGCCTTCGGCCAGGGGCGTTCTTCGAAGCGCGTACTGGCTCCACGCGAGCGTCACCACGTACATGACAAGTTCCCCGACGACGGCCGCGGTGAGAATCACGCCAGTGCGCGCGCGTACGGCGAGGCCGATGACCGCCGCGAGCGCCGGCGCGGCCGCGAGGAGCGTCAGTATTTGCGTCGGTGTCGTCATGATTCCCTCCCGTCGAGAGTCGGACCCTCAGTGATCTCCGGCAAGCCGCGAAGCGGCAGTCGTCAGCATGATCGTGTCAGCGATCAAGCCGACAATCAACACCACGAGCGGGCCCAGCACTTTGAACGCTGGAATCCAGGACTGACCGAACCACGTCGTGACACCGAGGAGGCAGAGGTAGACGGCGCCAATGACAACCAGATCTCGGCCGGCGCGCGCATTGATCTCGTACCAGATGCGCTCATCGCGTGTCGCGCGCAGGCGAACGCCGTACAGTGGATTTGGAGGAACGCGACGCAAGTAGAGCGGAATACCGCCCATGATCAACAGAACTCCGGCCCCGACGCACAACGGCACGACGAACGGCGGCAGCGGTGTGTTCATGACGTTTCTTCAGAGGAAAGTAGGAAGGGTGCGACCCCGAAGGAGTCGCACCCTTGTTCACGCTACTCACGACGGTAGTAATGACGATCGGAACCGTCGTACCTGCCGCTCCGCATGCAGCACTTCTTGAAACCGGCGTCGCGAGCCACAGGGACAGAGATCGTTTCGTCCGAGCCTTTCGAGCAGTTCCTTGTCGCCGCCGCGGACGCTGCGGTCGCCGCGTTTGACCCGAGCCTCGCTCAGGGAACCCCCGGCGACGCTTTGACGTCGGCTCAAAACGAGTAATCGTCGAAGGTCTTGTTGCGTGCCATACGGCCTCCTTCTGAGAGAACACGTGCAATCTAGGGCGCTTCGGAACGACTTCCGCTCAATCCGTGATTCCAACGTCATTGTGGCCGACAGGCCGAGAGACTGCCGGACGCGATCGATGACTGAACCCCCGATCGTGAGATCGCCGCTGACGAATGCGCGCCCTATCGGACCAGCTCCTTCACAGAATCTTGTTCGCGCACAACCGGTTCTGGATATCGCCGATGAAGATGCACAAAGCCGAGCACGAGCCCTGCGGGCGGTAAAGCGAGAATCAGTGCCGATGCCCCGGATACGACCGCGAGGGTTCCGCCCACAACAACAAGGCCGAGCGGCTCGACGATTGTGCGCCACAGAGGAACGCGCCGCAGCGACGACCAGGAGACCACCGGACTCACGACGGCCGACACCGCGGCGAAGACCGCGGCGTTCCACGCATAGTTCGCGAGAGTGGCGGGCGGTGCACCCGCTGCGATTTTGCCGAGCGGTGTCAGAACGATCCCAAACACCGCACCAGCAACTGCGCCTGAGATGGTGAGGCCAAGCTTGATTCGCCGATGCGTCGCGAAATTCGGATCGAAGAGCGTCATAGGGTCAATGGGCGGGCGATATGACAACTATGCATCCCGTGGAGCGACGTCTACGCTATCGCGCTCACGTGACCGCCGACCACACGCCACGCACCGCCGGCTTCGCGCGCCCAGACGCGCGTATATCGGAACGATCCTCGATTCAGCGTGCCCGCGACTTCGACCGCGAGCCGCGCGCGAAGGCTGGCCACGGCGACGTTTGGACCGACGCGTCGCACTCGAAGCTCCTCGGGCTCGTGCTCTCGAAAGCGAACAACGCCCGAAGCATGCGCCTCGAGATCCTGACTCTTGGTCGCGAGCTGGCCGTCCGGACCGGCGAAGAGGAGATCCTCCGCGATCAGCGCATCGAGCTCCGCCACGTCGGCGTTGAGCTGAGCGAGCCGAAGCCGCGCCTCGACGCGGACGATTTCCGGGTCGGGTTCACCGACGAGCACGGCTTCGAGCGAGTTTACGTCAGTGGCCATCAATCGCGACCTTTAAACAAGTGCGTCGAGCTCCGGCAGCAGCACGATACCGACCTGATCGTCGGCGGCGGTGTGCGCGACAATCGCCCGGCACGCTGCCCGTGAGCGATTGATCACGAGATGCGGCATGTCGGCCGGGACGTACACATATTCGCCAGATCGGGCGACGAGACGATCCTGGAGCCGATCGCCGAAGAACATCTCGGTTTCGCCGTCGATGACGTAGACGGCCGTTTCGATGTCCCGGTGCAAGTGCGCCTTCGCACGCGCGCCGTCGGGCAGGTTCACGAGCGTCATCGAGATGTGCTGCGAGCCGGCCGTCACGCCAGTCAGGCCGGTGGTGTACGTGAAGCCCTGTTGGCCGAGGTACGCATCGCCGGGGCGGATGAGTTTACAGTTTGCTGGAGTCATCGAGCTGGCGAATCGGAGAGAGTCGCGCGTACGGCGAGCACAGCATGCCGGTAAGCAGCTCGCACGGAATCGATCGCCGCTGCCTCGTTCGCGGCCGCTTGGGCGCTGGCGTGAAACTCCTGTTGTCGCTGAAGCGCCTGTTTGGCCAGGTCGTCGCGACCGTCGCGAATGCTCAGCATTGCCGTCCGTTCCCAATCCTCGGCCTTCGCGATCTCCGCGTCGGCAATACGCCGATGTTCATCCGAATGAACCTCGAGCTCTCGAAGCTCATGCTCGAGCTCCGAAAGTACATCGGCCGAGGTTCGACGCCCAGCAGCGGCTGTGGGTGGGCTGGATGCGCGTTGCGTGGCGATCGATTGCTCCCACGCGGCCACGATCGAGTCGAGCCGCGCGGAGAGCTCCACAATCCGAGCCTCGGTGTCCGTGGATGAATGGCTCATGTCGCGCAACGCCTCCGCGGGTCAGTACAGTCGTAGACCGCCGGTGAATCCAGCCAGACCGAAAAACTGTCCGTGAAGGTTCGGCACCGCGGCATAGCGAGCACCGATCACCATGGCGGCATGCTGGGCAATCGGCAACCCCCGGCGACGAGGCTCACTTCGTTGAACGTTGGATAGCTCGGAATGCAGGAGCTATTGCGACCGACGATGCAGATCGCATCTCCGGCGAATTGCCATTGCCATCCGGCGTTGATCCCGATGATGGCGCTCGCGTGCGTGTCCGCCGCCGCTCGCCATGCGCCGAAAATCTCGTTGCCACGCCGGTTCGGTCAGTGCGCTCGTCGCCGCCAGAGCCGTATCCCAGGCCTGCGCTGAGATCGACGGAGAAGTGATGCGAGGTGGACTGCGCCATCGCTGGTACGGCGGCGCAGCACATGATGATTATCGCGCGAAGCAGCCTTCGACGGATCAGGGCAATTTGCATCGGCGCCAACTACGCTCGAGGGAAGCCGGGCGATGCTTTGACACGCTCCGCCTGAAGCAGATGTCGATGGTTGTGCCGGGCGATGATTTGAAAACCGGTGCCGACGGTGAATCGAATCACCGCCATGAAGGGATTCCTGAAACGCAGGCGATTGATGTCGTACTCTCGCGCGCGAGCAATGAGATCGCGGATCCTGGCGTTGCTCGCGATGAAGCGGTCGAGAATCGACGCGTCGATCCGCTGCGCGACGGGCGTGATCTTCGTGGGCGCGCGACCGCGCGTCTTTTGCGTCGTCGGCTCGATGTACGTTCTGATGAACCAGCGTCCGAACCAGCCCGGCGTGATCTCGTCTACCGGCCCGTTCGGCCGACCATTCAGCGACTCGGCAATCGGCTCGGCGTAGACTTCGTTCGAGATGCACAAATGCTCGAGGCACTGGCCAACGCTCCACGCTCCAGGACGCGGCTGCCAGTTGAGCTGATCCGGACTGAGTCCCTTCGCGAGCGCGATGGCGCGCGCATCGGCCGCATCGAGCTCCGACGTAATGCGCAGACACCATGGCGGAACGCGTATCGCTTCGAGGGTCGGTACGGCCATACCCGCAGTTTAGCTGCACGCGAGTCAAATAGCAGGCGTCAGATAATGTCATCCCGAGCGCAGCGAGGGATCTGCACTTCGGTCGAGGTGCAGATCCCTCGCTACGCTCGGGATGACAAACTCTTTACCAGACATGCACGCGGGCTCGCGGCTCGAGATACAGCCGCTGTCCCGGAACCACATCGAACGCGTCGTACCACGCGTCGAGGTTGCGCACGGTGTTCATTCGGTACGTCTCAGGCGCATGATCGTTCGCGAGCTGTGCGCGCATCGCCGTCTCGTTCATCTTCGTCGCGAACGCCTGCGCGAAGGCGATGAAGAATTCTCTGTCTCGCTGTCGCACATAGCCTTTGTCTGCGGCCTTGGCGCCCAACGATTTCCGGTATGCCTCGAACGCGGCGGTGAGTCCAGCGAGATCCGCGACGTTCTCCGTTCTCGTGAGGCGCCCGTTCACATGGACGCCCGGCAGCGGTTCATAGTCCGAGAACTGTCGAACCAGCGGTTCGGCCGCCGCATCGAACTTTGTCGAGTCTCCGGCGGTCCACCACCGGTGCATTCGGCCGTCGGTCTCATAGTCGGCGCCGAGCACGTCGACGAAATGACTCACGTCGTGGCCGATGATCGCGCCGATGGCGCCATAGGTCGCGGCATCCGACGCGCTCGAGTCGTACTTCGGCGGCTGAAGCAGCGCTGCCGCGAACTGATATGCATTCTGCTGAAAGATCAAAACGGCGCCTGCATTCTGCGGCGGCCACACCCACTCGTGCGGATCATACGGTCTCCCGACTCTCGCCAACGCGTGACGATAGGTACGCTCGGCGATGCGCTGTGCATTCCCGAATGCGTCGTTCGGATCGACGCGCAGATCACTCCAGTCCTCCCACGCCTCCGGAAATCCCACACCGATGTACAGTCTGTCGAGCTTGGCGAGCGCGATCTTCTTACTGGCCGTTGAGAGCCAAGCCGCGCGTGCCACGTGCTCGCGAAATGCTGTCGCGACGTTCGCAACGATGCTGTTCACGCGCGCCTTCTGCGCCGGCGAGAAGTAGCACTCGGCGTATAGTTCTCCGATCGGACCTGCCATGGCGGACTCGGTGGTCGCCAGCGCGCGCTCATCACGCGTACGCTGGTCCCCGCGCATTGCGGCTGCCGCCTCGGCGAACGCGTGCGGCAGCACGCTCGTGTACTCGTCGATTGCGTGAAAGCGCAAGTAGTTCTTCCATGCATCGATCGGTCGTGATGCGACGAGCGCCGCGACGCCCTTCACAGCCGAAGGCTGCCAGGCGACGATCATGTCCTGAGTGCCCAGACCCGCGGCGTCGAAGAAGGCATCCCAATCCATACCTGGCGCTTCGCGCGCGAAGTCCGCTCGTGTCCATTGATTGTCCGCGTTGCGGTCGACGGCCGATGCCTCACTCGTCGCGTGCGAGACGGCGATCGCCCATTCGAGTGCCAGCACTGATTCCGCGCGCTGATCGGCGCGATCGAATCCGGCGAGCGTGAACAGGCGCGCTATGTACTGCTGATAGCGAGTGCGCCGACCGACGGCGCTCGGCTCCGTGCTGAGGTACTCGTTGCGGTCGCCGAGCCCGAGCCCGCCTTGCACCAGAAATGCGCTGTACGTCTTCTCGCCATGGATGCTGTGTTCCACGGAAAGGCCGAGCACCGATGACGACGCGTAGATGCCGATGTTGAGCGGATCCACGTCGGCCCGCGTGCTGGCGCCGAGCAGTCGGGTGAGCGCGAGCCTGTTGTCGACGCGATCGATCCGGGCGAACAACTTTTTCAGCGGGGCGATCCCCTTTTCCTCGATCATCGATTCGTTGAGGAGCGCCGCGCGGAAATCGGCCACGCGGCGCGCGAGCGAGCCGGCGTGCGACGTTCGAGCGCCGTCGAGGATCGCTTCGACCTGTCTCCGAGTGCGTTCGTTGATTTCGTCGCGAACGGCCCAGCGATCTCTGCCTTCGGGGATGACGGCTGCTTTCAGCCACGCACCGTTGGCATAGGCGAAGAAGTCATCGCCGGGTTTGGTGCTCGGGTCGACCGTGGCTTCGAGCTTCGAGGCGGACCGGGGCGTCTGCGCGCCGAGTTCAGCGTCCGAAAATGGCGAGCATGTGAGCGGCAGCAATGCTACGGTGAATAGCTGCATACGCCGCAAGTGTGCGTGGGTGCGCATGTCCGCGAACGTAGCATTTGTGCGTTACGTAGTCGCATCGGGGACCGACAGGTATTGATCACTTTCGGACAAATGATCACACGCGCCAATCTGATCGACGTGCTGTTCGTGATCGCGCCGCATTCGTTGCTGCTCGATATCGCTGGTCCGGCCGAAGCGTTTCGGCTCGCGAATCAGCATCGTGGGCGCGACGGATTGCCGCCGCGCTTTCGCCTCCGTTTCGCCGCGGCAGCTGAAGTGCAGGACACCTCGGTGGGGCTTTCGATTGCTGGCCTGGAACCGCTGCCGGAAACGCTCAGCCCGACGACCTGGGTCGTGGTGGTTGGTCAGCCGACCGAGCACCTTGGCGTTACGCCGGCCGTCATCACGGCTGCGCGATGGCTCGACAGGCATCTCGCGGATCCATTGCGCGAGAGCTCGTCCGATCATCGTCTCGTTACAATCTGCTCAGGTACCTTGCTCGCGGCGCGGGCGGGCCTGCTCAGCGGCCGTCGTTGCACGACACATCACGAGCTGCTCCACACGTTGCGTGCACTCGCTCCTCGCGCCGAGGTAGTCGAGAACCGCGTCTTCGTCGTTGATGGTCCGATTGCGTCGAGCGCTGGAATCACGGCGGGAATCGACGTCGCTTTGCACTTGATCGGTGAAGAGTGTGGTGAGGCGCTCGCCGCGAGCGTCTCGGAGGACATGGTCGTGTATCTCCGTCGCTCGGATCGCGATCCTGAGCAGTCACCGTTCCGCGTTCATCGCGGGCATCTCCACGCGACGGTGCATCGCGTGCAGAACGCGATCGTCCAGGAGCCTGACCGCGATTGGAACATGGCGTCGCTCGCGAAAGCCGGACACACGACGGAGCGACATCTCCTGCGGCTGTTCATCGAGCATGCGCATGTGTCGCCGCTCCGATATCTCCAGGCGATCAGGCTGGAGCGCGCGCGCCAGGCGCTGGAGCACGGGGCGAATGTAACGCGCGCGGCGGAGCTTGCCGGATTTCGATCAGGGCTTCAGATGCGGCGAGCGTGGAGCCGGCAATGGGGCGGGTCGCCGCGAGACGTGCTGAGAGCCGCGGCGCGATAGCTCGCGGTTACGCGCTGTGCGTGGATGCTAACTCCCACACGCTCCACGGCGCATAGCTCCGCCGTCCTTCCATCGACCAGCCACGCTCGATGAGCGTGCCGGCCAGCGCGCGACGAAAGACGCCGTGTGTGACGACGGCGACTGCCGATGATGGCCCGCGATCTCGACACGCCTGCACGCACCAGTCCGCTGCCTCTGAACAGCGGGTCCGTACATCCGTCGTCATGTCGCGTCCGCGCACGATGTCGATCATCCACCGCGCATGAATGCACAGAGCCCAGAGCGCGAGCGGGAGTGCGACTCCGCCGAGCGATGGGATGCGCAGCGGCGCTTCGCGAAAGAGCGGTGACGTCGCGATCTGTCGGTCCGGCCAAAGATGAGATGCTGACATCGCGGCGCGAGGCAAATCGCTGGCGACCGTGAGATCGGCTTGCAGTACTCGCGCGCGCACTGCCGCTGGCGCCACGCTGTCCGGCGCGATTCCAGCCGCGTCATAGTCGGATCGCCACTGCTCCATGCCCGCGCGACTGATAGGTTGCCACGCGGGCGTTGAGTGGGCCGATGGTCCGTGTCGAATGAGCAGAATGCGCACCGGCTTGAATAAGGGTCCCGTCCAGTTCAGCGACAAGATTGTGGCCAATCCTGAGCGGGCATAGAATCAGCAGGTGCGCCCCAATCTCCAGTCGAAAGAGCCCGAGCATGCCGAACGAGAGGCGTAAGAAGCCAACCGCGCGGAAGGCAACAAAATCCGCGAAGAAGACCAGTTCTCAGACGGATACATCCGCGTCGAAGATGATCGACGCCAGGATCGACGAGTTGGGCGACTGGCGGGGCGAGATGCTCTCTCGCCTCCGCACTTTGATCAAGCAGGCCGATCCGGACATCGTCGAGGAGTGGAAGTGGGCCGTTCCAGTGTGGTCGCACGACGGTTTGATCTGTACCGGAGAGGCCTATAAGAACATCGTGAAGATGACGTTCGCGAAAGGCGCCGCCGTCGACGATCCGTCGGGGCTCTTCAACTCGAGCCTCGAAGGCAATACGAGGCGCGCCATCGACTTCCACAAGGACGAGAAGATCGATGAGAAGGCCCTGAAAGCACTCATCCGCGCGGCCGTGAAGTTGAACGTGGCTCGGTCGCGCAGCTGAGCACTACGTCGCTCAGCGACGCTGGACTGTGGCCGGCTGCTTGGTAATGAGACCGACGACCGTAACGCCGTTGTTCCGCGCCACGTCGATTGCACCCAGGATCCTGGAGTAGTCGAGCTCCTTGTCGGCTTTGAGGTACAGCACGTGGTCGAGCGGGTTTGCGGCGAACAGCGCCTTGAGCCTCGGTCCGAGCGCCGCCGAGTCGACCGCGTGTTTGTTCAGGAAGTACCGCCCGGCGCCATCGATTCCCAGAACAATGTCAGTCGAATCATTGGGATGGTCGCTGACACTCACCGCCTGCGGCGGTTCGGCGACGAATCCGTCGAGCAGCGTGGGCGCAACGACCATGAAGATGACGAGGAGAACGAGCATCACGTCGACCATGGGGGTCACATTCGGGGCGGCTTGCACGGATGAACGCATGAAGGGCTCCAGTCTGAGGAGCCGCATGATGCTGCGTCCGGGTTAAACGCCTCTGACGCGCCGATTACGAGATGATGAGCAAGCCGTGACGGTTCGCTAACTCCGTCTCGCCTGTCGCACTCAGGACGCGGGCTCTCGGCGAGGGATTTTCACCTCGTAGTGCGCGGAAGTCGCGTCGAAGTGACTCAGCAATGCGCGCGCTGCAGGCGGAACGACCGCCTGCTCGTACGTGGGTCCCGCGAATGTGCGCACGGCGTCGAGCGATTCGAACCACATCACCGTCGAGAACTCCACCTCGCCGCCCGCCTCTCGCCGAAGCAGCTCGATGCCGCGATAGCCCGGGATCTTCCTGCCGGCGATCCCCTGAAATACCTCCTCGCGCAGAAGATGCTCGTAGGCATCGGCGTTCATGTGATTGGTCCAGCCATGCCATACGCGACAAATCATTGTGGACTCCGGAGCGAATTCAAAAGCGAGCGGCGACACACGATGCCGCTACGCGACCGATTCGAGAAGCTCGATGACCTGCGTCGGTTGATCGAGCATGACATCGTGGCCGCACGACATTTCCGACGTCTTCCAACTGCGGTCGGCGCGAACGCGTTGATATGCGGCGTCGAACCCTACCTGCGGGAACGCCGGCGCTCGGACGTACACCTTCTTTGCGATCGTCTGATACGCGCCGGTCACGCGAAGTGGCTCCGTGAACGTCTTCGCCGGTTGCGGAGTAAGCTTGCTGCTCACCCAAGCGAGATCCTTCTCGTTGATCTTGAACTGCGCCGCCGGCGGCGCCGGCACCATCGACGTCGGATACGGCGTCGCAGTCGGCGAACGGAGTGCCGTCACCGGCTGCCCGTCCAGTGGAATGAACGCATCCAGATAGACGATCGCAGCGATTCGCTCTCGGATGCGCTCCGCGACCCCGGTGATCACCATGCCGCCGTAGGAATGCCCGACGAGCACGATGCCGTCGAGGTCCTTCCATTTGATCTCATTGACGATGTCATCCACGTGCGTCGACAAACCGACGGCATCACTCGCCAGATGTGTGCGTTCGCCAACGCCAGTGAGTGTCGGCGCCGACACATAGTGGCCCTTGGCGGCCAGCCCGTCCGCGACACGCCGCCAGCACCATCCACCGTGCCATGCGCCATGCACCAGCACAAATGACGAGCCAGTGGATCGACGGTTCGCCGTGGGAAGCGCAGGCAGCGCTGCCGTGGCGCCAACCGCGAGTGCTCCCGCGAGAAACTCGCGGCGCGAGTGCCGGTTGGATTCGATCGTCATGTAATTGGCACTTGTCCCAGTGACTGCATCGATGATTTGCACACAGAGCATTGCATGACGAGTGATATCCTCGGAGATGAAATCCTCAAACGCCTATCAGTGGACGCGACGCAGAAAGGTCACGCTCGGCAATCGCCCAATGATGAGGGTGTCGCCGTCGATTCATCACGGTGCCGTCCGCGTGCGCGGGTGTTCCCGACGAAACGCCGCCGCGTGATCGGCGGCCCAACTTCCGAACGTGCGCGCAGGAGTACCGGTGATCTCCTTCACAGCCGAGGTCACGAACGCCGGGTAGCCGACAGCCGCACCCCACGCCGAGAGGAGCATGTCGAGGACTGGCGGCGGCCACGTGCCCGCCGACTCGCGACGAAACTCGTCCGCAGACAGCTCCTCGAAGTGGAGCGTGCGTCCAATCGCATCGCCGATAGCGTGCACCTGACCGGCCTGAGTCAACCCCTCGGGACCCGTGAGAACGAAGTCGGCTCCCGCGTGACGATCGTCGAGGAGCACGCGTGCCGCTGCCGTCGCGATATCGCGCTCGTCGATGGGCGCTGTTTCGACGGCGCCATACGGCCAACGTACGACGTCGCCTTCTCGGATTTGCGGCGCCCACCAGTGAAGCGCATTCGAGGCGAACATGCCGGGCCGAATGATCGTCGTCGCGACGCCACTGATCGAAAGCAATCGCTCGACTTCCGCATGCAGATCCCGCATCGGGTTCGGCTGCTGGAAGAACGGGTGCGGTGTACGAAATGGCGCCGAGAGATAGACCACGCGTGAGGTTGCGCCGGCAATTCGTTCGATGGCGGCAGCGGCTGCAGGAAGCGGCGCCGTCCAAACCATGAACACCGCACGGACGCCTCGGAGTGCCGCGTCGAGCGATGCGGGCGCGGTCAGGTCACCAGCCGCGATCTCGACACCGCTTGGAAGGGCCGCGCTATCTGGTCGTCGCGTGAGCGCTCGCACCGGTGCGCCGAGGTGCTGCAATTCGGCGACGACGCTACGCCCGATGCGTCCGGTCGCGCCCACGACGAGCACGGGCCCCGCATTCGCTGAGCTCATCGACACCTACTTTCGCACATCGTAATGAAGCTCGACCATTCCATTCCGATATGCAGTGACCTCCGCCAAATGCAGCGCGACGTCTCTGTCCAGCGCCTCGAAAAACTGAACTCCCTCGCCGATCACGATCGGGAGAATCGAATAGCGAAGTTCATCGGCGAGTCCCAGGCGAAGACACTCGCCCGAAACGAAACCACCTCCCACGAACCAGATGCTGCAAAATCTCGTTCGCAAGCGCCCGTTGACGAGATGCGCGAGATCGCCCGCGTAGAACTCGACGGTGTCTCGAGTCCGCGGCAAGTCGCGACGAGTCAGCACAAAGGTTGGCTTGTCGCCGTACGACCATCCGAATCCTTTGCGCTCGAAATTCAGGGCGGTCTCATAGGTCCGCGATCCCATGACGTAGCAATCGATCGTCTTGAGAAACGCTTCGACGAACACCGGGTCCATCGTGTTCCCGCCGGGGAATTCGTCCGAGGTCTCGAGCCAGTCGACGCTGCCGTCCTTTCGCGCGATGAAGCCGTCGAGGCTCGCCGCCATATGAATGGTGACGCGAGAATCAGTGGTGGTCATCGTTTCACGTTGCTATGAATCGCGTCGAGCCCGCGGACGCGCCAAGCGGAGACGTGACGCGCAGAAGGTCGATGCGGATAGTGGCGCCACGACCATGCACCTCCGGCCCGCCGAGAACAAGGAGAAGTACAAGGATGACCGTGTACGGGGCGAAGACACGGACTTCCTCGGCCTGATGTCTACACGTCTCAGCGACTCACGGCAGACGTACGCCGAGGCTGATCGGAAGGAACCGAAGTGGCGCGGGCCCGACGGATTGATATCTGGCCTCTCCAAAGATCACGATGTGCGCGAGCGGCGCTTCGAGACCGAGTCCCGCATCATAGCCGTTCACCCGCATCGAGTGGGTATCGTTGCGTGCGGCGCTCGGGTCAGTCGGGACATTCAACACCAGGTGCTGCCGTAACCAGTAACTCCCGAACCCCGCGAGCGCGTATGGGCGAACGGGACTGCTGAAGCTCGGCACTCTGATGACAAGGTTCGCCGTTCCGGAGATCATGCCAGTACTCACATCTCCATTGCCGATCGAATCCCCCGAGAAGTTGGTCGTGATGAACGGCCATTTCCCAAGCCTTTGGTAGCCCGCATCAATACGCACGGCGAGCCACGATACAGGTATCCGCAGCTCGGCGAGGCCGCCAAGTTGGAAACCACTGTCGTAGAAGTCGTCGGTGACGGTACTGATGGGCGTGCTTCGCCCGGCGTTGATGCCGAAGGACAGAGCGGAGGTTCGCGAGCTCTGAGCGGCGACGGCCGACCCGAGAACGGTGGCACAGAAAACGTGGACGAGAGCAAGCCGTAATGGACGCATTCCAGAAGCCTCGATAAACCAGATTGTATCGTGCTTGGCCGGAGTCAGCGTCGTCCGCCGGCAGTCGTTCAACCTTAACCGTGTATTATAGTTTTCCTACGGCTGCCTTGGCGAGTGCTGCCTCTTTCGACTTTTCCTGATCGATCGTGAACGGCTTCGGCTTCAATTGCGTCAGGATACGAAGTGCGAACGTATCGTTGCCCTTTCGCACCCAGATAAACGGACTCTGATTGTTCGGATAGATCTGATAGAACGCCTCGTCACCGATTCCCGAGACCGGCTCGATTTTGATCGTGGTGATCGCCGGGTGCATCGCGGCTTGAAACGATCTGAGCGAACGCGTCATGAGGACCACCCGACGGCTGCTGTCCGACGCGGCCGGATCATGCGACCAAACACAGCCCGTCGCGTCGACGAGCTCCTTGCCCGGCAGGCTTGACTGCTCCAAGGCGGTGGTTGCATCTGCCGCGGTGAGCAGCTTGCACGCCGCCGGTGCGCTTGGTGCCGACGATGTGGCGCGCGATCCCACAGCGGTGAATCGCGTTGCGGAGATCGAGGCCAAAAGCAGTCCGGAGGTTGCGATCGAGACGATTCGGTGTCGCGTTGGCATGGGCGGAATCCGCGTGGGAGGTCGACGATCCAGCAATAGTGTCATTCCAGCCCCGCTCCAGCAAGCGAGTGCGCGGTCAGCGCCGTTTGTTCACCGCTGGCGTTGGCTTTACTGGTCGACTCGTGAATCGCATAAATGGAGATCACTCACTTGGACGACGAGCGCACGGAGGCCGCTAGCGCTGCCCTTCGAGTGTCGCTCGCCGAATCGTTAGCTCGGCGCCGGCCCCGGACCAGAATCCCACTCGAAGAAACCGTGCGCGCCGATCACGCGGTCGGCGAGCTCAGCGACGAGGTTCGCGCGTTCGCCCGCCGTCGTCGAATGAACGGACCTGACGGCGAGACGCGCAATTTCCGGATGCCGGGCCGCGACCTCGGCCAGGAGGTCCTTCCGCCGCGGAATCCGGCCACTCTCGGCCTTGCAGCAGTACTCGAGCAACGCCAGCACGGTTTCCGTCAACAGCATCGTTGCTGTGACGTCGTCGGTCTGAAGAATGTCGACTGCATCCTCCAGGCGTGTCGCGATGCCGTACCGCGTGTTGACACGCTCGAACTCGGAGACTGGCGTGTCCTTCGCGAGCCACTCGGCAGCTTCTGCTTTCAGATCGTCGACGACCGAATCGGTCCGATAGATCACCCATCCGGTCGCCAACATGTGCGCGGTTATCCGACGGCCGTCGCGATCCTCGTCCGCGAAGTACTCGCGCACCGCGCCGGGTGGATTGATGAAGACCTCAGCCGGGATTCCGCCGAAGAACTTCTGAACCCGGCGACGATATGGCGTGCGATGGATGACGTATACATCCAGATCGCTGCTTGCGTGCGCAGTTCCACGGATGATTGTCCCAGTCGCGAAGATGCCCACCGGATCGACCTCCTCGAACACGAACTCGACGGCCCGTCGCAGCGCTGAGGCAAACGGCTCGGTGAGATCTGGCCATATACACTGCGAGATCCGATCAGCGTTCACGTGAACCCTTGTCCGCGGAGTCGTCAGAATTTGTTGATCGCCGTCGTTTCGAATCGCATCGATGTTCTGCAATGGGACGCCACTGCTATTTGCTCAGCCGATCGAGTACGGCCCGCGCGCGATCGACATCGTGCGAAGGCGCGGTGACGGCGGTGGGACCAGCCATGGTTGCAGTAAAACTGATGCCGAGACGGCTCGCGCTCGTGTCGGCATCGATTCCGTTCGCGCGGAGCGTCGCGGCTGCGAGCGCAGCCTCGGCTTCGCTCCTGAACTCTCGAACAACCGCCCGCTGACTCACCGTGCGCTAACCCGCAGAGGAAACGACGCAATCATGTTTTATAAACCATCGTATCGTGTACGACCCGAACCAGGTTTCAGAGATGACGAAAGGGTGAGTGTGGTCTCGCTATGCGGGCCGCGCATAGAACTCGACGTATCCACATGACGCGCACCGATACGCCGTCAATGGAATCTGTGCGTCCGGATCGACTTTGATACCGGTTTGAAATCGCCGCGGTTGTGGATCGCCGGGTGCCCAAACAGCCTGTAGAACGACCACACTACTGTTGGCGTAGTCCGGGATGTGGCCACGATTCATGAACGTGCTGCACTTCGGGCACGTCGGGTGAAAATCACCCATGTGGCCTCGCATAGAACTCGACGTACCCGCACGCCACGCATCGATACGCCATGAGTGGAATTTCTGCGTCAGAATCTACTTTGATGCCGGTTTGAAATCGCCGCGGCTTCGGATCACCACTGCTCCAGACCGCTTCCCGGGCGATGACATCTCCGTGCGCATAGTCCGGCACGTGTCCACGATTCATCGAGGCGCGGCACTTTGAGCAAGTCGGCTCGGAGTCACTCATCGAACGTATTTCGGATTGTTGTAGGCACCGGCGCGCTTCAAGCCTTCGCCGATGAAGTCGGTCGTCGCGCGGAGCGAGTCAGTGGCCTCGGGAACGAACGGAAAGAGCATTTGCCAACAATGGGGCACGTCGTCGTAGACGTGAAGCGAACACTCGCCGCTGCCGCGGAGAATCCGATCGTGCACGCGTCGCGCGTCGTCCAGGAGACGGACTTTGACCACTCAGATCGGTCCACGGAAAAAACGTTACAACGCACGCCGGAGCGGACAATCCCTGATCTCGTAGACGCACGGCCAAGCTCAACACGAGATTGCCGCCCGCCGAGTCGCCGACCAGGGCAGGGTAGCCAGTTGCCCGTACAAGCGAGGCGCGCCGAGGACGCGGCGTGCACGCGCCGCAAGCGCGTCTTCTTCGCCCCAAGCTCGACGTGGGACGAATGCACGAATAGCGCGACTGAATAGGTTCGCTTGCCAGCTGCCCATAGCGCCTACTCGGCGATTTCTCGCACGACGCGACAGGGATTGCCCGCCGCGAAGACGCCCGCGGCAACGTCTCGCGTCACGACGCTGCCCGCTCCGATGACCGTGCGTGCGCCGATGGAGACGCCGGGCAGGATGATGGCGCCGCCTCCGACCCACACGTCAGAGCCGATGACAACAGGCTTGCCGTATTCTTCCCGACGACGAGCCGCGCCATTCAGAGGATGCAGTGGCGTGTAGATCTGCACCGCCGGGCCAAAGAGCGTGAAGTCGCCGATCGTCACCGAACAGACATCGAGCACGACGCAATTGAAGTTGAAGTAGACGCGCTCGCCCAGGGAAATGTTCTCACCGTAGTCGCAGTAGAACGGCGGCTGCATCCACACGGTCTCACCGCCGGCGCCGAACAGCTGACGGAGAATCGTGCGGCGCTGGTCGGAATCCTGCTCGCGTGTGGCGTTCAGTGTCCAGCACAAATCGCGTGCGGTCGCGCGCCGGGCCACGAGGTCCGGGTCGAGCGGATCGTACATCTCGCCGGCGAGCATTTTGTCGCGTTCGGACCGCGCCATGAGACTCTTGTGAAAGTGTCTACTGCCGAATCGTGCGCACCTAGCGCGAGCGGCCCGTACGAACGTCGCGGAGTTTCGCGCCGTCGGGCGACCGCAATTCGCCGACGAGACTGTCGCCGCGAATCGTGAACCGCCACACTCCACGCGGTATCGCGCACGTGAGCCGCGCGCCCGACGCGTCGAGCCGGCATCCAAGGACGCCCATCTCGACTTCCGCGTTATCGGCGATCCTGCGTCCGTCCATCGCGAGGCTGTCGCGTGTGGCAGTACGAGTGATTCGGTAGACCACGCTTTCATCGCGACACGCCGACAGGCGTATCTCGCACGTTGACGTGCCACGCCAGGTGCCGACAGGATCAGGGCGTGCTGTCGCTTGCGCCAGCGTATGGTGCGCGACGACGCTGCTGATGATCGCGGCGAGGTATGCGAATCGATAGCTCATGGGCGGCTCACTACAGCGATTGCTGCCGGAAGTGCAGCGCATGTGGAACGGTGCAGTGCGGTTCAACCCTGGCTCGCCCGCAGTGAGCCGCGACGATCTGTTTCGCTAGGCATCCAGATCGCGCTCCGCGCGCCGCGCCGCCTGCACGATCGAGCTCTGCTCCGCGTCGGTCAAACGGCCCGCCGTGCGCCACTCGGTCGCGACACGCTCCACCGCCGCCACGAATTTGCTGTGATCCGCGAACGGCGCACCGGCCCACACCGCGTCGAGGAACGTCGTGTTGTCCTCACGCTTCGCGTTGGCTACGCCCGAGTCGACGCTCCCAAACACGACCGACGGCTCGTGCCGCCGCACATACATATGATAGGGCTGGGTCTGACCCGCCTGCGGATCGGAGACAAAGAATGGCGCGAGCGTCTGCCCGTTGAATGTGAAGTGGAGCGGTTTGCCCGCCACCGGCGTCAGGCCTGACGCGAAGTCGCCAGAGCGTTTGAAGTTCTTGTAGAGCGAGACATTGATCAGCCCCGTCTCGAACGTGTCGCCGACCGCGGGCGCCTGGATCGCGAGAAGCGTCGGCCCGTAGTAGATCGATTGCACCGACGGGTCATCGATCGTTCGCTCGGCGCGGAACGACATCGGCATTGTGACGTTGATGACGTCGCCGCTCTTCCACTGACGTTCGATGGTGACGTACTGGCCCGGAGTGGCGGCGATCTGTTGCGCGGCGCCGTTCACCGACACCGTGTAGCCGCGCCGCACCCAGTTTGGCACGCGCAGCATGATAGCCAGTCGGCCATTCCCACGAACGGTGAGCGTGCTCGCGCCCTCGAACGGATAGCGCGTCGCTTGCTCGATGGTGAATCCCTTCTCGCGCCACTCGAGCGTCGAGGGAATGTAGAGATTCACATACAGCGTGCGGTCGTCCGACGAGCGGAAGTAGATCGAGTCCTGATACTTCGTGTGGTTCTCCATGCCCGTGCCGCCGCAGCACGTCCCGGTGTTGCCATAGGTGCGATGCTCGCCCGGCCGCACCGGCACGAAGTACGTCACCTCAGGGCTCGTGTTGCTGTTTGCGTCCCGCCGCGAGGCGAGGATCTGGTTGAACAGACCCTGCTCGTAATAGTTCATGTACTTCGGGTCGGGATCGTGGAAGAACAGGTTGCGGCTGAGCTTGAGCATGTTGTAAACGACGCAGCTCTCCGCATGATCGTGATTCTTCGGTTCGGAGTACAGCGAGCCGGCGATCGCGTCGCGCTTGCGCAAAATCTCGCCGACACCAACGCCGCCGTGGCTATAGACCCGGTGCGGCACGATCATGTCCCAGAAGTTCTGCGCCGCAGTGTGATAGGCTGCCTCGTCGCTTTCCTCGTAGACGCGGAGATAGCCGATGAACTGCGGGATGTGCTGGTTCGCGTGGCGACCGTCGAGTATGTCGTTGTTCGCGATCGTCGGGTCCTTCACGTTGCGGTTGTCGAAGTACCGCGCCATGGTGAGGTACTCCGGCTTGCGCGTGATCGCATGCAAGCTCGCGAATGCATCGTTGGCGCCGCCGTATTCGCCCGCGATGTACATGTTCCACATCCGGTCGAACTGCTCCGGCCGAACCTTCGACAGGCGGCCGTAGGCCCAGTCGCCGATCTTCGTCGCGACGTCGAGCGCTTGCTTGTTACCGGTGAGCGTATTTGCGGCGAGCAAACCGGCGAGAATCTTGTGCAGCGTGTAGTACGGCGCCCAAATGCCCTGATTGCCGCCGTACGTCGCGAACTCCTCGAGGCGCATGAACTGCGTCTCGGGATACGCGGAGAGAAATCCAGGATGACGACGGCCGTCCGTCGGCGCGATGACGGTGCCATGTCGTCCTTTGCCCGACGAATCAGTCGCGCGCATGCCGTCCGCTTCGTCGAAGCGATACCACAGCACGTTGCCGCCGTTGATCGCCCCGCCCGCCGATGACATCAGCGAGCGAACGTCGTCGTGCGTCAGTCCGCGATCAAAGATCTGGAATTCATCGAGCTGCGCGTTGAGATACGACACGTTGCGCTGCGGGAACTGACATCGGCCAAGCCAATTCCCGGTCGTCTCGCCGAGGTCGGCGGGCGAGAGCGTCATCTCGGCGTTGGTCGCGACGGGTTGTCCGTCGATGTACAGCGTCGCCGTTGTTCCCGAGCGCGTGATCGCGACGTGCGTCCATTTGTCGATCGGCAACGCCTGCGGCGCGTCGAGCCGTTGTTCGCCCGCCGTGCCATTCGTGGTGATCGCGAAACGCGGCACCGGTTTGTCATTGCCGGCGCGGACCGTGAAGTACATGCGCGCGAGTGCCGGCTCCGCGAACTGCGGATTGGGCCGCCCGAAGTCGAACACCGTCGTGCCGTTCGTCAGCGTGGCCTGATCGGTATTCGGGCGAGAGTCGGACAGGAGCGCGCGGTCGTACTGTGATGGATTGATCCAAAGCGCGATCGTGAAGTCATGCAATCCGCTCACGACGTTCGGCGGCATTGAGACATGCTCGGCCAGGCCGATTGGCGAGCCACTCAGCTTCAGCGCATTTCCGAACTTGCCGGTCGTGCGCGGCGTCGGCTTCCGCGCCGCCGCGGCGAGTGCGTCCTGACACTCGGCCAGTCCCTTGATGATGTAGTCGAGCTTCTGCTTGTAGATCGTGTCGCCGGTGCTCGCGTATGCCTGTGAGAGCATGCTCATGAAGTGGCCGGCGAAGTGACCGCGAAGATATCCGGTGCCGTTCTCCCAGCTTCCCACCGGCTGCGCGCCCTTGGTGTCGAGTCCGGCGTTCGCACGGAAGATCGAGAGAAAGCGATCCGGTCCCGCGAAGACGTCCGTCTCGCTGCCATATCCCCGCGCAAAGGCGAGCATTCGGTCGCGCTTCTGCGTGAAGAGACTTTCCCCGAGCTTCACCTGCGTGAGCTCGAATGGCCGGACCGTCCATCCTGCTCGCGCGGCGCTCGCCGCCCCGGCAACACCCGGAACACTCGCGGCTGCCTCGAGATGCGGTAGCAGCAATGCGCCGGCGGCGGCCGCGCTGGCCGTCTTCAGGAAGTCACGCCGATCCGGATTCGTCTGCGGTTTCTGCTCGCGGGACACGGCTACGTCTCCTCGGATAACGTCTGGCTCGCACTATAGAAGTTACGTCATGTGCCGGAGCCGGCTACCGGCTCCGGCAATGTGCTCCTTTACATCAGAACCACCAGAAGTGCATCGGATAGGGGAACGTCGGATCTTCGTCGAAGTAGCCGCTCGGTGCCGGCTCTTCATCCGGGAATTCGAAACCGGGACTCTGACTCGCGGCGCCAGAGCCGGCCAGCGCTACTCCAGAATTCCAATCCGGCGGATTCACGCCCAGCAGCCAACGCACGAAGAAGTCGTCACGCCGCCGTATGCCGTCCGGCCCGGTGGCGCCGTGTGCGCCGTTGGGGGTCACGAGGAAATCGAAATCCTTGTGCGCCGCCATCAACGCGTTGACGACCTGGAAGGTCGACGAGGGATCGACGTTCGGGTCCAGCTCACCGACCGTCAGATAGAGATGGCCCTTCAGATTGTGTGCCGCGGTGACGTTCGAGTTGGCAGCGTAGTGCGGGCCCATCTCACCCATCCACGCTTCGTTCCACCAGATCTTGTCCATGCGGTTGTCGTGGCAGCCCGAGTTGGCCACGGCGACATCATAGAACTCTGGATGGAAAAAGACGGCGCCCGCCGCGTTCTGCCCGCCGGCGGACGTGCCGTAGATGCCGACGCGCGTGATGTCGTACCACGGGTACTTCTTGTTGACCGCTTTGTGCCAGAGAATCCGATCGGGGAATCCCGCGTCGGCAATGTTCTTCCACGCGACGTCGTGGAAAGCCTTCGACCGATTGCTCGTGCCCATGCCGTCGATCTGCACGACCACGAAGCCGATTTCCGCGAGCGACTCGAGACTCTGCCCGCCGCCCCACGTCTTCGGCACGAATGACCCGTGCGGGCCCGCGTAGATCTGCTCGATGACCGGGTACTTCTTGTTCGCGTCGAAGGTGACCGGCCGCACGATGATGCCCCAGATGTCCGTCTTGCCGTCACGTCCCTTGGCGACGAACACCTCGGGTGTGCGGAAGCCGACTTTGACTGCCGCGGACATATCACCTTTCTCTAATGGCAGCGTGCCCTTGTCGCTCACGCGCCGCAGCTCGGTGACCGTCGGCAGATCGACGCGGGAATAGGAGTCGATGTAGTACTTGTGATCCGGCGACCAGGTGATGGTGTGCGAGCCGTCGGCCCGGGTGTACGCGACGAGGCCGGTGCCATCGAAGTTGATGCGGTAGTAGTGAATGAAGTACGGATCCTGATTGGCGTTCATGCCGCCCGCGCGGAAATAGATCTGGCGGTTGGCGACATCGACGCTGTCCACGCCGCGCACGACCCAATCGCCCTTCGTGATCTGGTTCTTCACGCGGCCCGTCTTGCCGTCGTAGAGATAGAGATGATTCCAGCCGTCGCGCTCAGACGTCCAGATCAGCTCACCGCCCGAGTAGGTCGAGCAGCCACCGCCGCCCTGCGTCAGCTGGCAGTTCGCGCCGACGTCGTAGGCGAAGTTGTGGCCGCCGTCGCTGTACATGAAGAAGCTCTTGGTCACTTCGTCGATCATGGGGCGCACGGCGCCCGTATTCGCGTCGACCTCGAGCACCCGGTAGACCATGTGACCGCGCTGATTGTACTGGAACGTGTACGCGCCGCCATCCTTCCGCCACACGGGACGCGAGATCGCATAAGGATTCTCGAATAGCGCGTGGTCGATCAGCATCTGCTTCTTCGTCGCGATGTCGAAGATCGCCGGCTGATTGAAATCGAGGACGTCGCCCGCCTTCCGGTAAATGCCGCCGCCGAAATTCCCGGGCACCTGACCGTAGTCCAGGAGCTTCGGCTGTACCTGGTCGGGCGGGGACGACTGGATGTAGTGCAACACCCGCTTGTAGCCAGGCTTCTGCCGATACGCGACGAGCTTCTTCGAGTCCGGCGACCACTCGATCGAGTTCGCCAGATACGCATCGGCTTCGGACCCGTCGGTGCTCAGCATCGTGTAGTCGGTTGGGCCCGTGACTGGGGCGATGCCCGCTGGAGTGGGGGCGCCGCCACCGCCGCCGCGCCCACCACGACCTCCGCGTCCACCACCTGCGGCGAGCGACTCCGGAGTCGGGGCAGGCCGAATCGCGATGTTGTAGTTCTCGATGAACGCGATGGTCCGGCAGTCCGGCGAGAAGACGTTCGTCCTGGCGTCGCCGGGCTGCATCGCGGTTTCGCCTGCGCAGCGCGGCGTGTTTGCACCTTGCCCACGGCCGCCGCCGCGTCCGCCGCGGCCGCCGCCCGGCGTCGCTGCAGCCACACGCGTGCATGACGACGTCGAGATTTCGCAGCGATAGCGCGACCCGTGCGCGTCACCTTCAAACGCGGCTCCATTCTCCACGATGGAGATCGAAGGGAAGGGCAGCGTGGTCTCCGTATACTGCTGACCCGCTGCACTGGACAGGCTCTTCGCCACCGCCGCGTGATCGAACGCCGGCTGCTTCTTCCACTGGTCGGCATCGACGCGCACGAATCGAGCGCCGCCCGGCACCGTGACTCGGTAGACGGCCTGATTCGTCTGTCCGATCCAGCTCTCGGACGAGACGAGACCCGTGATGAGATTCGCAAACCGCTGATTGATCGTTGCCGCGCGGCGATAGTCCTCGAGCGTTCCCTGCGCGCCGGTACTCGGTGGCAATAGCAGCATCGCGCTCAGCGCCACATGCATTCCCCGGTGGCGAATCGCAACAGAAGCAAGCCGGTGAAACTCCATCGGGTCCTCCTTGTCTGGCTGACTTTTCATTTTGCGCCGATCGGGCGCTCGAACGCGGTGGGACAGCGACGCGTGCCCCGGAGCGAGAGGGCCGAATATTTTATGCAATCCGCGACGAAACGGCAAAAAACGGCGCAGACCGTTCCGACCCGATCTCTGTTTCCGCGGAAGAGAGCGCCGTTCAGTCCGCGAATTCGAGACTGCGATGTCCGTCGGCAGCCCGGGATGACGCATACCGGTTCGTACGACCAAGTCACCCACACCAACGAGAATCTCTCATGCGTTCCATAGTCCTCCGCGGCGTCGCAACGGCCATCGTTGCATTGACCGCCGCCTGCAGCACCTCCGACTCGGTTGCTCCGAGATCGACGCCCACATCGGCTCGCCGTTCCGTTTCCGCCGCCGCGCCCAGGGACGCGAACATCAGCCGGCTGATCGATCAATATGTCTGGGTCTCCTGCGCGAACGGCGGCGCCGGCGAGTCGATCCACGTCACGGGCGATTTGCGGTACAACGTGCAAAGCAACCAGGACGCGACGGGCGTGATTCACTTCAACGTCAAATCCAACACATCCGGCCTCACCGGCGTGGGGAGCACAAGCGGCACGATCTATCGCGGTATGATGTCGGAGCACATCAACTCGGGCGCGCTGGATTATTTGAACGAGGACGTTCGAATCGCTGACATGATTCGCTTCGTTGCGCCTGGATCTGGCGCTGCGTACTCCCTCACGGCTACGAGCCACTTCATCGTCGATCAGGGCAACTATGTCCTGTGGGACGAGACCTGGAACGAAGTCTGTCGCTGAGCGAGCCGGCGCACGGGCGACGGTTGTCGTTGTCGTCGCCCGTGCCCGTCACCCGTCACCTGTCCGGTCCTGACCCGATCCCGCGCAGTGTACGAACAGACACGGGGAGCGCGCGGCTTGTCTCCCCTCGATACGCAGCACACATTTGCCGCCTCGCGTGTACGAGGAATTGGCCCATGCACATTGCAGCCGCGACGGCGCGGACCGGTGAGGTGACGCGCCTGCTCCGCGCCGCGCGCGACGGCGACGCGCAGGCGATCGACCGCATCGTGCCGCTCGTCTACGAGGACCTCCGGCGGCTCGCGAGGCGGCAGCTCGGCCGCGGATTCGGCCCAAAAAGCGTGCGCCCGACCGAGTTGGTGCACGAGGCGTACGTCAAGCTCTCGAAAGGCGGCGCAGAGGCGGCCTCGGATCGCTCGCACTTTCTCGCGATCGCCGCGCGCGCGATGCGCCAAGTGCTCGTCGAGGACGCGCGAAATCGCCATGCGGCGAAGCGTGGCGGTGGCTGGCAGCGCGCGACGCTCTCGGGTGCTCACTGGGTCGTCGACGTCGACGTCGACGAGTTGTTGACCCTGAACGACGCGCTCGACGAGCTCGACTCGCGGCAGCGCCAAGTCGTCGAATGCCGTTTCTTCGGCGGCATGGAAGAGCGCGAGATCGCCGAGGTGCTTGGTATCACCGAGCGCACCGTTCGTCGCGACTGGGTCAAGGCACGTGCATGGCTCTACCGCGCGCTCGCCGAGCGCGGATCCAACACCGCGCTTCCCGAGATGTAGTGCCAATGCCGCTCTCGTCCGCGCGCCGTGCCGAGATTGAGGACATCTTCGAGGAAGCGCTCGATGTGAGTCCCGATCAGCGCGACCCGTGGCTGCGCACCCGGTGCGCACACGATCCTGCCTTGCGCGCCGAAGTCGAGGCCCTGCTCGCTGCGCACGAGTCGCCGCCCGGTATTCTCGAGCGGCCCTTGCCCGTCGCTTCGACTGCGCTCATTGAAGAACACTTACACGATCGGCGCATCGGCCCGTACCGCGTCGTGCGGGAGCTCGGCCGCGGCGGAATGGGCGTCGTGTATCTCGCCGAGCGCGTCGACGGCGAGTTTCGGCGCGAAGTTGCGATCAAGCTGCTGCGCAACAGTCCCGATGCCGAGGAGCTGCACCGCCGGTTCCTCGCCGAGCGACAGATCCTCGCGTCGATGAGCCACCCGAACATCGCGCAATTGCTCGACGGCGGCACGACCGAGGGAGAGCTCCCATATCTCGTGATGGAGTACGTCGACGGTCTGCCGATCACGACCTACTGCGACCGCCACCGGCTCGACGTCGCGGCGCGTTTGCGGTTGTTCGTCGACGTCTGTCGCGCGGTCAGTTCCGCGCATCAGAATCTCGTCATTCATCGCGACATCAAGCCGGGAAACATTCTCGTCACGGCGACGGGGCAGGCGAAGCTCCTCGACTTTGGAATCGCGAAGCTCCTCAACACGACGATCAGCGGTATCGCTCTGCCGCACACGCGGACCGCTTTCCGCGTGATGACGCCCGACTATGCGAGCCCGGAGCAGGTCCGCGGCGAGTCGCTGACGACGGCGAGCGACGTCTACTCGCTTGGCATCGTGCTGTATGAATTGCTTGCTGGTCGTCGGCCGTATCGTATCCGCATGGGCGCCGCACACGAGCTCCACCAGCTCGTGTGCGAGCGCGAGCCAGAACGGCCGAGTACGTGGACGAAACGCCCGCCGCCCTCCGACGACTCCGACGCGCCAGCGCCGAGTGCGATCGCGTCCGCGCGCGCCACGAGCCCGGACCGACTTCAGCGAGAGCTCGCCGGTGATCTCGACGCGATCGTCATGATGTCGCTGCGCAAGGAGCCGCGCCGGCGCTACGGATCGGCGGACCTGCTCGCCGCCGACGTCGAGCGCTATCTCCGCGGTCTTCCCGTTCTCGCGCGTCATCCGAGTCGCGCGTACTACGTCGGCAAGTTCTTTCGCCGGCATCGAACCGCGGCGAGCCTTGGCACAATCGCGGTCCTTTCGCTCCTCGCGAGCACGGCCATCGCCGTCAAGCAGACAGCGACGGCGCGGCGGGCGCGGGATCGTGCGACTGCTGCGCTGACGCAAGCCCAGCAGGCGTTGCGCGAGTCAGAGGAGATCACCGGCTTTCTCGCCGGTCTCTTCGACGTGAACGTACCCGCTCCGGGAGGCGCGCCGGCCGGCACCACGGAGGAACTGATCGCGCGCGGCATGGGGCAGATCGAGCAACTCGGCAGTCGTCCGCTCGTGCAGGCGCGCATGCTCGACGGAATCGGCCGGATCTATCAGAACGCCGGACGCTTCGCGGAGGCAAAGTCCTCGTTCGAGCGCTCACTCGCGTTGCGCCGCGCGAACGGCGCCGGTGAGAGCGCGCAGACCGCCACCACGCTGCTCCATTTTGCGACCACACTGCGCGTCATCGGGAGCTATCCTGCCGCGGACTCGGCGGCGTGGCAGGCACTTCACATTTATGAGAATGTGAATGGCCGAGGGGATCCGTCTGTCGCCGATGCGTGGCAGATGCTCAGCATACTCGCCGTATATCGCAGCGGCCTTCGCGACGCCGAGGCCTTTGCCCGGCGCTCCGCGGAGATTACAGTCGCCGCGTATGGTCCGGACGACCCGCGCGCTGCTCCGGCGATCGAGCTGTTGGGTGGGTCATTGAACCGCCTCGGTCGGTATGAGGAGGGCGAGCGCTACATGCGGCAGGCGTTCACTCTCTACGAGCGTGAGAGAGGCCCAAACGACGCAGGGCTCATCGTGCCGCTCGTTCGGTTGGCCGAGGCGGTGACGAGCGGTCGCGAGGATTATGCGGAGGCGGCGCGGCTGCTGGAGCGCGGCACCGCGATCGCGAGAGCCACGCTCGGCGAGAATCATCCGCGAACGGCATATGCACTCGGGATGCTCGGCGGGCTGGAATCGCGTCGCGGCAACTTCGAGAAGGGTGAGCGCCTGTCGCGGCTTGCGGTGGGAATCTTCGAGCGCGCCCTTGGCCGGCGCGATGTGTCGGTGGCCGACGCGTACGACGATCTCGCGAAGGTCTACTCGCGTGTCGGCCGATGGACGGAGGCGGAGGCGATGCAACGCATCGCCATTGCAGTCTACGATAGCGCGCTCGGACGTGCACACCAAACGTATGCGGGCGCGCTTGTAGGACTATGCGAGATTCACCTGCATGTCGGTCGTCTCGACCTGGCCGAGATGGAGTGTCGCGAGTCGTTGGCGATTCGCGAGCGCGTGCAGGGCATGAGGGGGCTTGGGCGGATCAACGCGCTCATGCTGCTTGGCGACATGCGGGCACAACGCGGCGACCTCGCCGCGGCCGACTCACTGTACGCGACCGCCGAATCGATTCTTCGCGAACATGCCGGTGACCTGGCGCGCCAGTACACGTACCTCTATCCGCGTATGGCGGCCCTGCGCGACCTGCAGCACCGTCCGGTCGAGGCGGCGGAGCTGCGCAGGAAAGCCGGAGGAAAGCGGGTGAGGCCGCTGGGTTTTTAGAACTGCCGGCGACGGGCGACGAACTGCCGGGACGCGCGACGAACTGCCGGGGACGGGCGGCGGGCGACGGGCGACGGGCGACTACGGAGCTAGGCTCCGGTATAGAGCAAACAACATTCTGCTCAGCCGGTCGAGCTGCGACGAAAGCGGTTTGATTTCGTCGGCGACGATGAAGCCGAGGGCTAGCGCTACGGCGATCTGTGTATCGACTTCGCCGACAGAGCCGCGCGCGATCGAAACGAACCGCCGAAACTCACCTGGGCCAAGCCGATTGTGGCCCTCGGCAATGTTGGAAGGTGTGGAGACAGCGGCACGCCGAAGCTGGGCGGTAAGACCGAACTTCTCGTCGGCGGGAAACGCTTTCGTTACGCGGTAGATCTCTACGACGACCTTCATTGCGAGCTGCCACGCATCAAGGTCTCGATAGGATTTGATCCGGGTGTCAGTCGAGTTGGCCATAGCGCCTACGCTAACCGAAGCGCGTCATAGCAGCGTCATGCGCTTTCGCCCGTCGCCCGTCCTCCGTAGTTGACGTGGTTGTCCGTCGTCCGTCGTCCGTCGTCCGTCCCCCGTAGTTGACGTGGTCGTCCGTCGCCCGTCGCCGGTCCCCGGTAGTTGGCGTGGTCGTCCGTCGTCCGTCGTCCGTCCCCCGTAGTTGACGTGGTCGTCCGTCGCCCGTCGCCCGTCCCCAGTAGTTGACGTGGTCGCCCGTCGCCCGTCGCCCGTCCCCGGTAGTTGGTCGCCCGTCGCCCGTCCCCGGCAGTTGAAGTGTCCTCCACTCGCCCTTTCCTACGCAGCCCTGATTAGAAAACCTCAACTAACAGGTGCTTGCGATGACACGACTGCTGCCCGATCCAACATTCTATCCCTCGCCCGCGCTCGCGGCCGAAGCGCCGGCCGAAGGCCTCGCGTATGTCGCGCTGCTCGCCAGTGGTGAGGACGATAAAACCGACGCGCTCGGTGTCATCGACACCGATCCAAAATCAGCAAGCTTCGGCCGTCTCGTCGGCCAGGTCGATTTCCCGCAGGGCGGGAATGAGCTCCACCATTTCGGCTGGAACGCGTGCAGCTCGCATCTCTGCCCGTATGCACCGAACGCTCATGTCGAGCGGCGCTATCTCGTCGTACCCGGAACACACTCGTCGCGCATTCACGTGGTCGACACGAAACCCGATCCGCGCAACCCGAAGCTCGTGAAGGTCATCGAGGGAGACGAGGTGATGGCCAAGACCGGGTACGCTGCCCCACATACAGTACACTGCGGACCCGACGGGATTTACATGAACGCCCTCGGTGCGCCCGATGGCAATGGACCCGGCGGGATCTTCATGCTCGACCACGATTCGTTCGAGGTCAAAGGAAAGTGGGAGCACGACCGCGGTCCGCAACATCTCGCGTACGATTTCGCCTGGCACCTGGGCCAGGACACGATCGTGACGAGTGAGTGGGGAACGCCGAACATGGTGAAGGACGGCGTCAATCCCGAGCTGCTGCTCGGCGGAAAGTACGGCCACTCACTCCACGTCTGGGACATGAAGAAGCGCCGCCACATCAAGGAGATCGATCTCGGCGGCGAACAGCAAATGGTGCTCGAGCTGCGGCCGGCGCACAATCCGACGCGCGCGTACGGGTTCGTCGGCGTCGTGATCTCGTTGACAGATCTCTCATCGTCGATCTTTCTCTGGTATCTCGATCGTGGCAATGGCGGACGCGAGAGCGCCGGCGAATGGAAAGCGAAGAAGGTCATCACGATCCCCGCGGAGCCGGCGGAGCCGGCCGACTTGCCGCCGCTCCTCAAGGGCTTCAAGGCTGTGCCGCCGCTGGTCACCGACATTAATCTCTCGGTCGACGATCGCTTTCTATATGTATCGTGCTGGGGCACCGGCGAGCTGCGGCAGTACGACGTGAGTGATCCGTTCAACCCGGTTCTTGCGGGTTCGGTGCGACTCGGTGGGATCGTGCGACGCACGGCGCACCCGCGCGAGCCCGGCAAGCCGCGGAACGGTGGTCCGCAGATGGTGGAGGTCAGCCGCGACGGCCGTCGCGTGTATGTGACCAACTCGCTCTACAGCCCCTGGGATGCGCAGTTCTATCCCGACGGCATTCGCGGCTGGCTCGCGAAGTTCGACGTCGGTCGTACCGGCGGACTCGCGCTCGATCAGAATTTCCTCGTCGAGTTCGAGGACGGGATGCGGCCGCACCAAGTGCGGTTGCAGGGCGGCGACGCATCGTCCGACTCGTTCTGCTTCTCGTGAGCTGAGCGATGTCGACGAATGCGTGGACCACGGCGGGGGCGCTGTTGTCGTTGGGCGCCCTCCACGGCCTGAACCCAGCCATGGGTTGGCTCTTCGCCGTTGCGCTGGGCGTCCAGCAGCAAGACCGTCGCGCGGTGTGGCGCGCGCTCGGTCCACTCGCCCTCGGTCATGCGCTGGCGATTGCCGCGGCCGTTGCGATCGCGTTGGCACTCGGCGTCGTCTTGCCAAGTGCTGGCGTGCGCTGGGGAGCCGCAGCGTTGCTCGCCGCACTCGGCGTGCTGCAGTTACGCGGACATCGACACCCGTCACTTGGGCGATGGCGCGTCGGACTGCGCGCGAGTGGACGCGAGTTGACGATGTGGTCGTTCGTTGTCGCCACTGCGCACGGAGCGGGTTTGATGGCGGCGCCATTCGCGGTCAGCGCCGCGCAGTCGGGAATGGCGAGTCATGCGGGTCATGCAAGCCACTCCGCTGCCGCCCTGGCGAGCGTTGCGTCAGTCGATTGGCCGACGATCTGGGCGACGACCGTACACACGGCCGGCTATCTGCTGATCACGGCGCTGTTGGCGGTGATCGTGTACGAGCGCGCGGCACTGCATGTGGTGCGACGCGCGTGGATCAACTTCGATCTCATATGGGGCGTGGCGCTCGTGCTGACGGGCATTGCGGTCGGCGTCGCCTGAGACGCCGATCCGCGGTGAAGTGCAACACGCATGACGTGCTCCCGACAAATGGCCGCCTCCGGCGACTCAGTACCCAGAATTCCGCCGCCGGGGAGATACGAACCGATCTCGGTGCGCACGATCGCGAGTCGATCTGACGGTCCAACAATGAGGCCATACGCGCTCGGCCGAACGATATGCGGCAAGCGAGAGTCGGGCACGCCGAATATGGGAACAGCCTGCCAGTCGGTCATCGGATAACGCCCAAGGTCATTTTCCAAGCCAACATACAACAGCGCGTCAGCCGTATGTGATGTCGGTGCTCTGGCCGACCTCGATGAGATATCCGTCGGGATCGCGGATGTAGCAGCGCGTCTCGCCATACTTGGGGATCGGCTCCGTAATGAACTCGGCTCCTCGACTCTTCCACAATTCATAGCACGCCTCAATATCCGCAACGCGGAAATTCATGAAGCTGCTTATGTGGTCCGGATCGGGAACGCTGAGTGTCACCGTCGGCTTGTCCGGCGTCGGTCCGCCCCCGACGTTCAGAATCATCCAGATATTGGCGAGCTGAAGGTACGCGGGTGCGTTGCCGTCGCCCAAGCTCAGAATCCGAGCGCCGAAGACCGACTCGTAGTAGCGAGCCGATCGCTCGATGTCCTTCACCGTGAGAAAATGCGCGATGCTGAATCCTTCTCGCGGCGGCATCTCATAGCTGTTCTGTTCGAGTTGCACGTTGCTCATTGACGGCTCCAATTCCGGGGGATGGCTCTCACTCGTCGAATCCGAGCCCGAAGAACCTTCAGCCGGACGGCGGCAGTGAAACAATCGGACCACAGTCATGGCTGCGGCCGGCGAGCGTAGACGGAATCGAGAAGGCGCATAGACGGCGAGCGGCGGCAGCCTGATTCGTACTTCCTAAATCAACCGCCAGCTGTAAGGCAGGCTACGCAACACGCCGGCATGCAACGCAACGCGTGCTGCACGGGCTCGCTAGGCAAGTGATGACCGCTCTTGAAGCCAGCGCCTCCGATCGATACTTTACAACACAAAGAGCTTGGCGCTAGGCGAGGCCGAAGGTTGAGGACTCGGAGAAGATCATGCGGACGTGGCTGCGACGCATTCGCGGTGCAATCGGAATGGGCTTCACGTGGGCAGTCGCTTGGTCCGCCGTCGGCACGGTACCGCGCTGGGTGCTTGGCTTCAATCCCGACGCGCCGTTCCCTCTCATCTTTGGTGTACTCGGCTTCCTGGCCGGCGTTTCATTCTCCGCGATTCTCGTGCTGACCGAGGGGCGCCGCCGGTTGGATCAGATGTCGCTTCCGCGCTTTGCCGGCTGGGGGGCTGTCGGCGGCCTCTTATTGTCGGCCTTCTTTGCCAAGGCCGCGTCTCTTGAATTGAAGGACGTGCTCGCTATCGCTCCGATCTTCGCACTTGCGTCCGCGGTCTGCGCGTCTGGTTCGCTCGCTGTGGCGAGACGCGCGGTAACCAAAGAACTACCGGACGTCCGTGGAGATGCCGCTGAAACTGGGCTCAGCGAGCATACGAAGCGAAAGCTGCTGTGAAGGCGCAGCTGGCGTCGGCGGATCGGTACAGCAGCAAATGAAAATCTTCTCATTGTAGATCACGCGGTGTACACCGTGTTCGAGGTGAGGTTCACGCGTTGGAGTTGGCCACTGTCGGACAGCGCCACGTTGGGCGTGACGAGCCTCACCAAATATTAGCAATTCCTCTCACAAGGACGTTGGCGGCCGGTTACTTCCACGTCGTTCGCGCAATCCATCTCCTGAGTAGCGGTTTCGCGGTTCAACCTCAACGAGACGCCGACGATGTCATCGCGCCGAGTGACTGACGAAGAAGGTCGTGTGTGGGAGTGTAAGCCGGAGGCTGCAGGTGCGCCGGGACGGGACGTGAACCTCGTGTGTACGACGGCCGGTTTGCGCACGCCGCTGCGGCTGAAAGTCAGCTGGCAATGGGCGAAGATTGCGGAGAAGGGATTGGCGCGCATGATCGCTGCCGCCGCGCCGCGAGCGGCTTAGCAGACCGTTGAAATATTGAGTGGACAGGGCTTTAGCAAAGCATAAATTGAGGGCGAACCGATACGTCGTTTGCCCTCACCATGAGGTGACGCCGCGTGTTTCGCAAGAAGACGCC
>Ga0070679_100000304_pt1 | contig 41995 bp, 36 predicted proteins | sample KBSC63BmetaG_FD_65652 | JGI IMG/M metagenome (GOLD analysis project Ga0070679, IMG submission 65652) | Corn rhizosphere microbial communities from Kellogg Biological Station, Michigan, USA - KBS C6-3B metaG | ecosystem: Host-associated > Plants > Roots > Rhizosphere | place: USA: Michigan... | reverse complement strand
ATTTTTTGCGGCCCTCCGCGGCGATGCCGACCCGTCGCTGTCCGGTCCGTCAGTCGGTGAAGACGGCCAGGCTGACGTTCACGCCGTAGTACGTTTCGGTGGCGCTCTTGTAGGGCGTGTCGGGCGGGTTGTGGAACTTGTACGTCAGCCGCATGAACGGGATCTCGCCGTGCACGGCCAGGAAATCCGTCAGCATGTACGTCGCGCCCAGCGCGGCGTTGAAGCCGTTCGCCGAGGTGCCCGCCTCGTAGCCGATCTGGTTCAGCGGCTTGTTCTTCACGATCAGGGCCTGCAGGAAGGCGGCGTCCAGAGTCACCGCCAGCTCGCGCCCCAGCGCGAAGCGCGCGTGCGCCCCGGTCTGCAGCAGCAACGTGCTGGTGTCGGGCACACAGGCCATGGTCGACATGGGATCGCACTGCGACGCCATCACCGGCATGTTCGTGCTGAGCGTGAACGACGAGCTGGTCAGTCCGATGTCGGGGGCCAGCACCACGGAGCCGCCCAGCTCGAACGCGTAGCGCAGATCCAGGTTCCAGCGCGACTGACTGACGGAGGTGCTGCTCGACGTGCCGTCCGTCTGCGTGACCGTGGCCTTGCCGATCACCTCGGAGGCGTACGACGCGGCCAGGCCGAAGCCGTCGGCCCAGCCCGGGCCCAGCAGCTTCAACGGATACGTCTCGATGCCCGCGAGGTAGCCGATGCGCGGGAAAGAGCTCTCGCGCTGCAGCGGGGCGTCGAACTTGAAGCTGCGGCCCATCATCGAGCCGCCCAGCGCCAGCAAGAAGGCGCGCGGCGCGATCACCGGCTGGGTGGCCGTTGGCGCCGCGTAGGGCGTGGCGTCGTCTTCCTCGTCGCTCGACTCCTCGCCGTCGTCGTCCGTCTTCGGCTTGTGCTTCTTGACGGGGCGGCGCGGGGGCGGGGCGCGGCGGGGCGCCAGGGCATCCATGTCGTCTTGCGACTGTGCGGGGGGCGCCTCGTCCGGCTCGGCGGCGCGCCGCGAGCGAGGCGCCTCGCCGGAGGTCGAATCGTCACCGGCGGAGGTGTCACGACGGGACGTATCCTGCAAAGAGGTGTCGCGCTCGGATGTGTCGCGCTCTGGCGCCTCGCGCTGCGGCTGCGGCGCGGCGAACGCATCCTCGCCGCCACCGGTGGGGGCCGGCCGACCGGGGCGGTGCTTGCCGTGCGCCCGCGCGTGGCTGGGACGGGCGGGCTTGCGACGCCTCGTGGTGGTGCGGGTGGTTTTCTTTTTCTTCGTCACCCGGTGGGCCGGGCGCCGCTTGCCCCCGGACGCGAACGAGTCCGCGAAGGGGTCGGCGGCGCTGGCAGCCGTCGTGAACAGACAGGTCGCCAACACCAGGATGGCGGCCCAGACTGCGCACCGGAACGCTCGGGGCAGGCAGGGAATGACCATGACGCGCGTGATTCTCTCGGCTTTGAAAGGGGAAAACGGGCCTTCGAAAACGAGCCTCGCGCCGGAAGCGCAAGGCCGGCTACCATACACGGGTCGCGCTGGCGCGGAAACAGGGTAACTTCCGGATTTTGATGAATTTCGCCAAGGCCCCGGCGATCGCGGTCGGTTTGACTGTCGGGCTGTTGGCCGCCGCCAACAGCTCGCGCGCGCGCGGCCGGGGCGAACCGGCGGCCGGGGCCGTGGCGTTGTCCGCCGCGCCCGCCCAGACCGTGGAGCTGTGGCTGCCGTTCACCGGCATCTGGGGCGTGATCCAGGGCTTCGACAGCGGCGACACGCACGTGGGTTACGCGGCCTACGCGCTGGATCTGGTGCCCGCCGAGCGCCTCCCGGCCCTGCCGCCCGAGCAGCGCAAGCGGCTGGAGGACTTCCCCTGCTTCGGCCAGCCGGTGCTGGCGCCGGCCGGCGGGCGCGTGGTGTGGGCGGTCGACGGCGCGATCGACCACGTCCCGAACTGGGTGGGCAAGCACGAGCCGGGCAACTTCGTGATCATCGAGCACGGGCCGGCGCAGTTCACCGAGTTCCGGCACCTGCGTCGCGGCTCGGTGCGGGTGGCGGTGGGCGATCGGGTGCGTCGCGGCCAGGTGATCGCGGCCTGCGGCAACTCGGGCAACGCGAAGACGCCGCACCTCCACATCGGGTTTCTCGGCTCGGCCGATCCGATCGCGACCCGACCCATGATCTTCTCGCACTACCAGCGGCTGGGCAGCGACGGAAAATGGCACCCGGGGGAGGGCGCGTTGCGAGCGAAAGAGATCGTCCGACCCCTGCCCTGAGGACCGCACCCGACCCCGGTTCGTGACGATCGTTTCCACACCGTTTCCCGAATCGGGCTGGTACGCTGTTTTTCCCCCGAGCGTCATCCCTTTCCCCCCGACGACGTTCGTCCCCGACGACGTTTGCCCCCGACGAGGTTGCGATGATCCTGGATGTTCCGCGCCGTACCGGTTCGATCTCCGCCGTATCCGCGTTCGTTTTCGGCTTGGCCTCCGTGCTGGGCTGTTCGTCGTCGGGCGGTCCCGCCTCCCCCGGTAGCGGCGGCGCCGCGGCGTCGAGCGGCGGGACGACGGGGAGCGGTGGGGTCACGGCCAGCGGCGGCCAGACGGGCAGCGGCGGTCAGACCAGCAGCGGCGGCGCAGTCGGTAGCGGCGGCGCGACCGCTAGCGGGGGACGAACCGGCAGCAGCTCCGGCGGCAGCATGTCGTCGGGCGGCGCGGTCGGCAGCGGCGGCACGGCCACCGGCGGTCACGCGTCGGGGGGCGCCGCGGGCGCGACGTCGTCCGGCGGAAGCAGCGGCGGCGGCGCGACCGGCAGCGGCGGGAACACATCGGCGTGCAAGGCCGGTCCCCCCGCCCCGGCCGCTGGCGGCGCGAACTTTCCTTTCCCTCAGAACCGCTTCAGCAACGCCTGCATTTATCCCGTGGCCTGCTCCGACGGCGACGCGATGAACGGCTGGAAGATGTACAAGGCGCGGCTGCTGGTCGACAACGGCGACGGCACGATGCGCATCCAGCGCCCCGAGAACGCGAACGACACCGTCTCGGAAGGCATCGGCTACGGGATGCTGTTCGCCGTCTACATGAACGAGAAGGATACGTTCGACGGGCTGTGGAAGTACGCGCAGAAGTCGCCGGACAGCTCGGGCCTGATGAACTGGCACCTGAACGCCGACGGCAGCGTCGCCTCCGGTGGTCAGAACTCGGCGACGGACGGCGACGAGGACATGGGCTTCGCGCTGGTGATGGCGGACAAGCAGTGGGGCGGCTACACCTCGGTGGCCAAGGACTTCCTGGGCAAGATGGCCAAGGCGGACTTCGAGACCGACGGCACCATCAAGGGCGGCGACAAGTACGGGAACGCGGTGAACCCGTCGTACCTGGCGCCGGCCTACTACCGCACGTTCGCCGCCTACACGGGCGACGCGACCTGGACGACGATCCTCGAGAAGTCCTATTCGCTGCTGCAGATGGCCACGAACGGCACCACCGGCCTGGTGCCCGACTGGTCGGTGCCGGCGAACCGCGGCCCCGACTACAAGTACGACGCCGCCCGCACGCCGTTCCGCATCGCGCTGGACGCGTGCTGGAACAACGAGAAGCGCGCCGTTACCTTCTCGCAGGGGATCGCGAAGTTCTTCGCCAACATCGGCGTGATGAACATCATGGACGGGTACAACGTCAGCTCGGGCATGGCCATCAGCACCAACGTCAACGCGACGTTCATCGGGCCGGCCGGCGTCTCGGGCATGCCCGCCATGCAGACCAAGCTGGTCGAGGACGCCTACGCGTTCGTGGCCGCCGCGGCCAACAAAGGTACGGACAGCTACTACAACCTCAGCTGGGCCCTGTTCGCGACGCTGATGATGACCGGCAACTTCGTCGATTTCACGCAGTAGCCCGGCATCGGGGGCGCCGGCCCCCGGACGGCCTCTTCAGGTCCGCATCATGCATGACGATGTTGGCATCATGACCGACATCGAGGTTCTGCTCAGTGTCGACGCCGGCCGCGTCCCGGCCGGGGCCGTTGCCTTCTTCATGCGGGACGCGGACGCCGAGAAGCGGAAGATGCGCGCCTTGATGGCCGCCGTCCTGGTGGCGATGGCCATCGGCAGTGGATTGGCCGACGGCGGCCGCGCCTGCGTGGCCTTGCTGATGCTGGCCGCGGGCATCTTCGGGGTGCTGGCGATGCCGCCTTCGTCCGACGAGCGCCCCAGAGAGATCAAGCGCCGTGTGGTGGTGGTAACAGAGAACGGCATCATCATGCGGGACGGCCGCGGGCTGCGGACCTGGCTGTTCGCCGACCTGCAGGCGGCCTCCTCGATGCGCCAGGCCGACCGGGTGGATCTGTGGCTCGAGCGCCGCGATGGCTCGAAGTCGTTCATCAACTGCCGTGTCTTCCAGCGCGGCGAGTACCTGCCCGACGTCGTCAAGCAGCGCCTCAACACCCAGACGGTCTGACGTCCTTCGGAAGCCCGGAGTTCGAGGGGCGTCGCGGGGGTCCGCCTGCCCAGGCGCCGAAGATCGCCCCCTTTTCTTGGCCCTTTCTTGGCCTTTTCTTGCCTTCCACTGAACAAGTGGATAGTCTGCGATCTCATGGACGGAATCGCGGTTCTGGCCGGGATCTTGGCTGGTATCGCCCTGGGGGGCGTCCTTGGGTGGGTGGTGGGCGGGGCGCGCGGCCGGGTCCAGGCCGAGCGGGCCCTGCGCGAGGTGGAGGGGCGGGCCCAAGCGGCGGCGGCCACCGCCGACGAGCTGCGCCGGGCCCAGGGGGCCTCGCAGGCGCGCGCCGAGGCGCTGGAGGCCGAGCTGCGCCGGCTGGAGGGCGAGCGGGCCGCGATGGCCGCGCGGGCCGGGGAGCTGGAGCGGGGACTGAGCGAGCAGCGCCGCCTGCTGGACGATGCCAAGGGGGAGCTGGGGACGACGTTCCAGGCGCTGGCCGCGGAGGCCTTGCAGCGGAGCAACGAGGGATTCCTGCAGATCGCCACCGAGAAGCTGGCGGCAGCGCGGCGCGAGGGGACGACAGAGCTGGCCGCGCGCGAGCAGGCGATCGCGGCGCTGGTCACGCCGCTGCGCCAGTCCCTGGAGAAGATCGATCAGCAGGCCCAGGCGCTGGAGCGCTCGCGCGGGGAGGCGTACGTCGAGCTGAAGGCGCAGGTCGGCTTCCTGATGCAGGGGCAGGACAAGCTGCGGACCGAGACGGGAAACCTGGTGAACGCGCTGCGCGCGCCGGCGGTGCGGGGGCGCTGGGGCGAGATCCAGCTGCGTCGGGTGCTGGAGATCGCCGGCATGGTCGAGCACTGCGACTTCGCCGAGCAGGCCTCGCTGGACACCGCCGACGGGCGCCTGCGGCCCGACGTGGTGGTGCGGCTGCCGGGTGGAAAGTCGATCGTGGTCGACGCGAAGGCCCCCATGGGCGCGTACCTCAGCGCGCACGACGCCAAGACCGAGGCGGAGCAGCAGCAGCACCTGCAGCACCACGCGGCGCAGGTCAAGGCGCACGTGCACAAGCTGGGCGCGAAGAGCTACTGGAACCAGTTCGCGGCGTCGCCCGAGCTGGTGGTGATGTTCTTGCCGGGCGATCGCTTCTACGCCGCCGCGCTGGAGCAGATCCCGGGGTTGATCGAGGAGGCGTTCGCGAACCGCGTGCTGGTCGCCACGCCCACCACGTTGATCGGGATCCTGCAGGCCATCCACGCGGGGTGGAGGCAGGAGCGCCTGGCGGCCAACGCCGAGGAGATCAGCCGCGCCGGCCGCGAGCTGCACGAGCGCGTGGCGACGTTCGCGGAGCACCTGGCCAAGGTGGGCTCGGCCCTGGGCCGGACCGTGGACGCCTTCAACCACGGCGTCGGATCCTTCGAGACCCGGGTGCTTCCCGGGGCGCGCCGGCTGGAGGAGCTGAGCGCCGCCGGCAAGAAGGCCGTGCCGGATCTGGAGCCGATCGACGCCCGCCCGCGCCCCCTGGCCGCCGAGCTGGATTTGGGACTGCTCGACGCTTGACGCGCTGATCTCTCTGCTAAGGTCCGCAGGGAGAGATGATGAGGAGCAGGCTTGCGCCGATCGCGGCGCTCGGAGGACTGTGCGTTGCCGCCGCGCTGGTGGCGGGCAGCGGTTGCGACAAGCCTGAAGCCTTTCACATGACCAGCAACATCCCGACCGTCGGAATCCAGTACGGCCAGGGAGGGAGGGCGGGTGGCGGAGGTATGGCGCTCGGCGCGGCGACCGGCGGTCGGACCGGGTCGGGCGGGCTGTTCGGAGGAACGGGCGGAGTCCCGGCAACCGGGGCTGGCGGACGCGGGAACGGCGGCGGGTTGGCGTCAGGCCTCGGTGGCGGCGCCGGCCGCCTGGGATCTGGTGTCGGGGGCGCGGCGGCCGGTGGCTCGTCCGCCGGCGGCACGTCCGCCGGGGGGGCATCTGTCGGGGGCAGCCCAGGTGCCGGGGGGACGGCAGCCGGAGGCGCAGGCGGCACGATGGCCAGCGGTGGCGCCGGGGGCGCCATCTCGGGGGGGGGCGGCGCGGGGGGCGGCGCGCCGTCGCTGACGATCGAGTGCCGCAACGACATGCCGGGCGACAGCACGGCGATGCACGCGGAGATCTGGGTGGTCAACGGCTCATCGCAGCCGATCCCGCTGGCCCAGCTGCGCCTGCGTTACTACTACGTCAACGAGGGCGGCACGATCGGCCTGGAGATCTTCGACAAGGCGTTCAAGAACCCCGACGGGAGCGGCTACCGCAACGTCACGGCCATGTTCACCGCGACCGACGGGAAGCTGGCGGCGCCGCCCATGGACTACACGGACATCGCCCTCATGACGGCGGCGACGCTGGACAACACCGTGCCGTTCTACTTCAAGATGTCGTTGCACGACCAGAACCACAGCAAGCTGGACCTGACGAACGACTATTCCAACGGCCCGGTGGCCGTGTCGCCCTGTCCGCACATCACCGCGTATCTGGGCGACACGCTGGTGGCCGGGGTTCCCCCGTCACCCTGAGCGTCCACGGCGACGATTCTGCGCGGCCCTGAAACTGGCGGGGGCACGCCCGAGGGCCAGAATGGCGGCGTGGACTTCGACTTCACGCGGCCGCGGCGCGCCGTGCCCCTGCGCCTGATCTCCGGGCGCGGGCACTATGACACCGTCGTCCAGGCGGTGATGGGGGCCAGCCGCAGCGTCTGGATCTCGACCGCGAACCTGAAGGAGCTGATGGTCGAGGACGGACGTGCCGTCCCCGGCAAGGCGCGGACCTCCGCGGCGCGCGCTTACCGGTCGATCTTGAAGGTGTTCGACGAGCTGGCCCGCCGGCAGGTCGAGCTGCGCATCCTGCACGCTTCGCCCCCGTCGCGGCGGTTCCGCGAGGAGTTCGATCGCCACCCGCGCCTGTACCGGGGCGGTCTGCAGCTGCGCGCCTGCCCGCGTGTTCACTTCAAGGCGGTCATCGTCGACGGCACGCACCTGTACCTGGGCAGCGCGAACTGGACGGGCGCCGGGCTGGGCGCGAAGGGGGCGGGACGCCGGAACTTCGAGCTGGGCCTGATGACGGAGGATCACCTGCTGCTGGACGAGGTGCAGGCGATGTTCGACGCGGTCTGGACCGGCGCCGGCTGCGCGGGGTGTCGCGTGCGCGAGCTGTGCGAGGCGCCGCTCGACGGCAAGGGCAGCACCGGCGCCGCTCCGGCCGCGAAGCGCCTCAAACTTCTTCACACACGCGCGCCTTGACCGGCGCGGGGCCGCCGCGCATCTTCGTCAATGAGCGTGAGGCATGGGGCCCACGTGTTCATGTCCCGCCGGGAGCGAACGCCCCGGCAGAAGGAGAAACGAGATGTATCCAGAGTTGCATTCGGCGCTTCACGAATGGTGGCACACGCACCGCAGGTCGCACGGCGACTGGCGCTGCGGACCGGAGGGTGGCCACCGCGGCTGGGGGCGCCACGGTCACGGACATGGTCACGGCGACGACGGGGGCGGCGGCGGTGACTTCGGTGACGGCGACGGCGGCGGCACCTTCGGCGTCCGGCGCCCGTTGCGGTTCCTGGCTTACAAGCTGGACCTGGATGAACGTCAGGTCGGCGAGCTGGCCCGGATCCTCGACGAGCTGAAGACCGAACGCGCGCAGGCCGAGGTCGACCGGCGGCGGACGGTGTCGGCGCTGGCCGACGCCATCGCCGGCGATACCTTCGACGAGGCGAAGGCCGGCGAGGGCGCCCGGCTGCGGGTCAGCAGCGCCGAGCGCCTGCGTGACGCCGTGATCAAGGCGCTACAGCAGATTCACGGCATCCTGGATGCGGAACAGCGCGCCAAGCTGGCGTACCTGATCCGCACCGGCACGCTGCTGATCTAGGCCGTCGGGGCAGGGAGGCCGGCGCTCCGGTCGCCGCATCGCCGGCAGCTTTCGCGCTCCCCGTCCCCGGAAGACGGGGACGGGAGCGCGGATACCCAAAAAATTGGCTGGAACCCGGGCGTGCCCCGATACTGGAACAGCCTGGTTTTCTCATGCGCCGCGCAACCAAGACATGGCTCGGTCGGGGCGCTGCCGCCGTGGTGATCGCGGGCGTCCTGTCATACGTGCCGTACCACGTTTATGCCCGCTCGGGTCTGGCGCGGACGCTGCAACTGCGTCGCGAGCTGGCGCAATTGCGGCTGAAGAACGCGCTGCTGAAGGACGAGACCGACCGGCTCGCCCGTCAGGCCGAGGCGCTGCGCGACGATCCAGACGCCATCGAGCACGTGGCGCGGACCGAGCTGGGGTGGGTGAAGCCGGGGGAGATCGTGCTCGACCTGTCGCGGGCCGCCGACGGACCCGGTCAGCCTGGCGCCCCGGCGCATCCCCGAGGTCGCCTGTGACCCGCGAGCTGGGGACGCCGGCGCGCGGGCGAAACGTGCGCCGCCGACCGGTGCGCGCACCGGAACGGACCACCGGTCGGGCCGCGGAAGGTACGCCGGGGCCGGCGCCGCTGCGCCGGCAGCAGGCCGCCAAGCGCCCGGCGGGGCGGGCAGGCACGCGCGTGCTCTTCGAGGTGCGGCGGATCATCCGCGGCGGTCTGGGCCTGGCGGTCGCGGGCGCGTCGCTGGTCCTGCTGTGGCGTGGCTGGTTCCCCGATCTGCGGCAGCCGGGGGGCGAGCTGGCGCACGCGGCGGCCGCCGCCGTGCTGACGGCCGTGCTGGCCATGAAGATCGCGGCGCGCGTGCGCACCAGCGAGCGCCGCCGCACGCCCAGGCGCGAGGCGATGTCCGACGTCGAGGTCGGGCTGCTGCTGCTGACCGTCGTCTACGTGCTGATGGCGATCTCGGGCGGCACGGCGTCGCCGATCTATCCGCTGGTGTACGCCGTGGTCAGCTTCCTGGTGACGTTCCACCGCCTGGCCGTCGGCCTGCCGCTGGCGGCCGCGACCATCGGCTTCGAGGCGGTGGTGTCGTTCTCGCCGTCCGTGCCGCGCGCGGCGTCCGCCACCTTCCCCGAGCACGCCGGCTTCATCGCCATCTTCGCGTTGCTGAACGTGGTCTTCCTGCACGCCGAGGTGGCGCGCCAGCGCCGCGAGCGCCGCCGCCGCCTGGAGGACGAGCTGTCGTCGATGCACCAGGAGGCGAAGGAGTACCGCCTGATCGCGACGGCGCTGTCACCCGACAACAAGGTCCGCTCGCGCGAGGAGGAGGTCCGCAAGATCGCGCAGGGCTCCGTGGAGACGATCCACGAGCAGCTGTTCGACACCCTGGATCTGCTGAAGCAGGTGATGCAGCTGCACACCATCGCGCTGCTGTGGCTGGACGAGACGGGCGAGCGCTTCAAGGTGAAGGAGCTGTGCACCGAGACGCAGTCCGTGACCGAGCAACCGATCCCCGCCCGCACCGGCGCGCTGGGGGCCATCCTGAAGGACGGCCGCCCCGTGATCCTCGAGGCGCCCCGGCCGTCGCTGCTGCCGTACTATGCCGCGCCCGTCGAGGTGGCCAGCTTCCTGGGCGTGCCGGTGAACGAGGGGTTGACCCCACGCGGGGTGCTGGTCGCCGATCGCCGCAGCGAGCCCGGCTTCGTGCCCGCCGACGCCGAGACGCTGGCGCGGGCCGCCCGCCAGGTGGTGCGCGTGATCCAGTCGGAGCGCGTGTTTCACGCGGTCGAGCGCAGCAAGCACGAGCACGAACGCTTCTATCGCGCTTCGGCCGAGCTGAATCGGGCCCTGACCCTGGAGCAGGTCTACGACGCCGCCATCGCCGGGGCCCGCGGCGTGTGCGACTTCGACTTCGCCGCCATCGCCACCTACGACGCGCGCCGCCGCGCCCACACCATCCACCGCGCCGTGGGCGAGTGGTCCGAGGGGCTGGAGGGGACCACGCACCGGGATCCGGCGTCCATCGTGTCGATGGTGGTGAAGAACAAGCTGGCGCTGCCGGCGGGCGGCGACGGGCGCGAGCGCGACGTGCCGGTGTTCTCGCACCCGATGCGCATCAAGGGCGACTCGCTGCTGGTGCTGCCGCTGCTGGTCAAGGACGAGGTGATCGGCACGTTCGCGGTGGCCGCCAAGCGCCCCGGCGCCTTCCCCGGTGACCGGCGCGAGATGCTGGGCGTGATCGCGAATCAGGTCGCCATCTCGATGCAGAACGCGCGCATGTACCAGATGGTCGAGGAGCAGGCGACGACCGACGGCCTGACCGGTCTGGTCAACCACCGCACCTTCCAGGAGCGGTTCCAGGCCATGCTGGGCCGGGCCGAGCGGCACAAGTTCCCGGTGTCGTTGATCCTGACCGACATCGATCACTTCAAGAAGGTCAACGACAACTACGGCCATCCCACCGGCGACGAGGTGCTGAGGCGCGTGGCCGCCATCCTGGGGGCCAGCGCCCGCAAGATCGACATCGGGGCCCGCTACGGCGGCGAGGAGTTCGCCATCGTGCTGGAGGCCACCGATCGCACCGGCGCGCGCAACCTGGCCGAGCGCATCCGCGCCGAGGTCGAGCAGCAGACCTTCCAGTCCAGCAAGGGCCCGTTCAAGGCGACCCTGTCGCTGGGCGTGGCCAGCTACCCCGAGGACGCCACCGCCAAGGCCGACATCATCGCAAAGGCGGACCAGGCCCTCTACACGGCCAAGCACGGGGGCCGGAACCGCACCGTCTGCTTCGCCGAGATTGGCCGCGCCCCCAGCAAGCCGTTACAAGCGGTGCGCTAGCGCGAGCGCTCGCGGCGACCAGGTCAGTCGTCTTCCAGTGGCGCGTCGCTACTACACGAACAGTCGCCAAAGGTCGGGCGAAATCGCGATCTCCAGTTGAACCCCGTCGTCGGTCTGGATCAGCTTGTACCGGTCGATCTCGTACGACGATTGGCCTTCGATGAATCGCTTCCGCCACTCTCGGCCATTCAATTGCGCCAGATCACGGGCCAGAAGCTTGAACAGCTTGCGCGCGTGCGCCGGATCGCGCGCTGGCACACGTCGCCGCACCTTGCCGTCGATGAGCTCGGTCTTCCCGTCCGGTGCGCCGAGGAGCAGCACGTCGAGGATGGTCAATGCGCTCTCCGCCGTCTTTGGCGCGGGCATCGCGACAGCCTGCATCCAGGCGGGCCGATCGTAGATGGCGCGAATTTCGAGTCGTCGTTTGAGCCACTCCTCGCCCTCGCGCGCGAGACCGTCCCACTCGTACGCGCGCCACTGCGCCTGCAGATCCGGGTCACGCGCGACCGCCGCTCGGAAGCGCCTGAACGCGCCCTGGCCCTCCAGCGCTCGTTGCAAGTCACTACGAACGTCGTCGTCATCCACCGCGTCGGCGAAGTCCCGCATGCGCGCCCATCCCTCGTGGCTGTCCTCTCTGACGATGAGCTCCAGGCGGTCCGGATCTTCCGCCAGCAACGCCTGGACTTCGTCGGGCTCGCCCGTGATGTCTTCGTCCATCGACAGCAGCACTTCACCTGTCTTCAGGTCGAGATACGGCTCCGTGGGATCCTCGGGTGAACGCTGGCGCGCATCGATGATCGCTTGCATGTCCACGCGCAGATCCCTGACGGCCATGACTGCCGAAGCTGTTCTTTCTCAATCCATCTGTCAATACCGCTTGACCCTACAGCTCGGCATGGACGCCGATCGAGGGCAGGACGATCGTGAAGGCATTCTGGTGTAGCGGTCCGTTGATCTGGTCCTGCTCCAGGCCTTCGACCTGCCTGTTGAAGGTCACGTTCGCCAGTTCGACGTACAGATCCAGCGCGAACTTGTCGAACAGGAAGCGGCGATCGCAGCGCAGGTCGACCTCGTAGAAAGCCGGCAGGCGCACGTACTGCTCGCCGACGGCGTTCGAGACCAGCACGGGGCGGCCGGTGTTGTAGTGGAGGCGCCCGCCCACGGTGTAGCGGCCCAGGTGATAGCCCGCCACCACGTTCAGCACGTGGCGCTGATCCCAGTCCGACGGCGCGATGGTGCCGCCCCCGATCGCCCGCACGCTGTTCGACAGCGTGTAGGCGATCCAGCCGTACAGCTTTTCGCTGGTGGGGCGGCGAACGATGACCTCCAGGCCGTACGAGAGGGCGTCGCGGCGAACCAGGTAGTCCTGGGACAAGGGATCGGCGCTCAGCACGACGGACGAGTCGCGCACGTCGGACAGGACGTAGCGCTGCAGGTAGCCCGTCAGGCCCAGCTCCAGGCCCAGATGTCCGGTCGTGGTGATACCCAGCGAGCCTTGCCACGAGCTTTGCAGGCCCAGGGCCGCCAGCCCGAAGCTCTCCGCGCCGGGGAGCTGCACGGGCAAGCTGGGCGTCTGCGTGAAGCGGCCGCCGGCGGCGGTCAGCGATGTCTGCGGGGTCAGCGCCAGCCGCGCGCTCAGGCGCGGACCAAGATCGGCGCGCTGGGTGTCGGCGGCGGCGTCGTGGATGCGATAGCTGTCGAGGCGCAGCTCGGGGGTCAGCAGCAAGCGGTCGCCGGCGTGGATGGCGGCGGACAGGTAGCCGGCCAGCATCGTCACGTCCCGGGCCTGGGCCAGATCGCTCGTGCTCACGCGCTGGACCGCCGAGAGCGCGTCGAAGTGCTGGAGCTGGCCATCGAGGCCGATCTCGAGGTCGACGTGACGGGTGGGGCGCGTGTACGCGACGCGTGGATAAATGTCGAGCGCGTCGATCACCACCGGGAAGCGCTCGGCCAGCGGCGCCTCGGTGCGGTCACTGCCCACCCCGAGGGAAGCGGAGAGACGACCACCGCCGAGCGGCAGCTCGCCGCGTAGCCGCACCCGATGAAAGCGCAGCCGCAGCGCGCGTGAGGCGCCGTCGTCACCGCCGGGGACGAGAACGTCGCTGGAGCCGAACGCCAGCAACGACAGGCGCACCGGCCCGACGTTTCGATCGGCGCGCAGCTGGTAGTCCCAGTAGTCGAGCTGGCGCACGCTGCTGAACGCGGACACCAGGGCGCCCGTGTACGAGTAGCGCGCGGCCGCCACGACCGACCCGTCGCCGGGCAGCGGCGCCGAGACCAGCGCGCCGGCGTCGTACAGGCGCGCGTCGATCGAGGCATGCACGTCATCGGCTGGCGCCGCTCGCGTCCGGGCCACCACGGTCCCCGCGACGTAGCGGCCGTAGCGCGCCGGATAGCCGCCAGGAAAGAAGTCCAGGCCCTCGAAGAAGTACGGGTGGATCACCGACGGACCGAGCGCGAAGTGAAACAGCGCCGGGATGGGCAGGTCGTCCAGGAAGAAGCCTGTGTTGCCCGGGTTCCCGCCGCGGACGGCGTAGACCGGCGCCGGCCAGGCGACGGTGCTGACCCCGGGCAAGGACTCGACCACGCGCAGCGGATCGCCGAGGGCGCCGGCGGTGTGCAGCAGCTCCTCCCCCCGCACGCGCACGACGTCGTGGCTGGTGGGGCTTCGGACCACGGTTTGATAGGCGCCATCGCCGAGAGGCGTCAGTCGCACGATCACCGGGACCGTGCTGGTACAGGCGTCGACGTCGAACAGCAAGGGCTCGAAGCGCGGCTCTTGCACCGCCACGCGGTGGGCGCCGCAGGGCAGGTCGAGATGGAACCGTCCGGAGGCGTCCGTCTCGGCGACCTCGTCCAGGCCGATGCGCAGCACGACGCCCGCGAGCGGTGTGCGCGCGCCGCGCTGAAACAGCCGGCCATCGACGTGGCCCAGCTCCCGTGCGGGCGCGGCGGCGACGGGCCCGGGGGCCCTGTCCATCGAAGGCCCTGTGTCCGTACCGGTCGCTGTCTCTACGTCCGCTCCGCCGTCGGCGGCGTCCGTCTGTGGCGCCCCATCGCCCGCATCAGCTGGGGCTGCGTCCGCCGCGCCGGCGAGGCCGAGCCAGGCCAGGACCACCCAGGGTGCTGCCGCGCTCACGGCAGGCTCACGATCCACAGCCCGTCGTAAGGCGAGGCGACGCGGTTGCGCGAGACGTAGGCGACCCTGGTCCCGGGCGCGAGCGGATCGGTCCCCGGAACGGACGGCGCCTCCACGGCCACGGCATGAACATTCTCCGCCAGCCGTGTGGTGGCGCCGCTGGCCAGATCGATCAGCGACAGCGCGCCCGAGCCGCCGCCCACCACCCAGTCCAGGCGGGCCAGGATGCGCGAGGCGCCGGTAGCGACCACGTTTCCGCCGTGCCCGAGCGCTGTCATGGTGCCCGCCACCCCGTCGACCAGGTAGATGTCGGCCTGGTTGCTGTCGGTGATCCAGTCCGAGACGATCAGCCGCCCGTCGGGGAGTTGCCGCACGTCTTGCACGCCTGTGCCGGTGGGGTTCAGCGCCAGCAGGGCGTCGGTGGGCGCGTCGGCGGCGCGCAGGTCGATCACGGGTTTGTCGGTCTGCGACGCGCCGTCGAACGTCAGCAGGTACTGACCGTCGGCAGTGAACGGCCACTTTCCGGCGTCCGAGGTCAGCGGCATGAAGGGCAGCTGTCCGGCCAGCACCGGCGCCGGGTCACTGTCGGGCGCCCAGCGCCACAGCGATGACCGCGCCTCGCCGAGCCCGGGTGCCACGAACCACAGTTCGTCACGCCCGGGGCGCCAGTAGCTGCCGTTCACCTGCGCCAAGGTGGCTGACCGCACCGTGCCCGCCGTTCGATCGAACAGCGAGATCGTGGTCTGGCCGTCGGGCGCCTCGGTATCCGGTCCCTCACCACCGGATGGCGGGGCGGGGGGACCGCTCGATGCGGCGGGGGGGCGGACCATGAACAGATAGCGGCCGCTCGGGGAGATCGACCACACGGCGCCAGCGCCGGTGGGCAGCGGCGTTTCCAGTCCCGTAGCCGGGTCGAGCACGGACGAGACGGCCGCCGTGTCTGCCGTCATCGTCCGGTACAGCACCAGTACGGGGGCCGGGTACGCCATGAAGGTGGTTATCCCGGTGACCACGGTCTGGGGGGCGTCGAACGGCGGTGCGGCGAGGCGATACAGCGTGTACTGAATGGTCGCGCTGCTCGGGTCCCGCGTCGCGAAGTAGAGCGCGTCGTTCAGCACCGTCGGGGTACCCTGCAGTCGCCCGAACTGCGCCTCCTGCTGCTCGATGTCGCGCACGTGCAGCGTCGACTGCACCGTGTAGGCGAACGCGCCTCTTTGCGCGAATGTCCCGATCAGGTTCGATGAGTCTCCCAGATCCTCCGCGAGGTCCGCGACCAGATCGAGGCGGGCGACCGACGAGCGATCGAGCTGGGCGCCATTCGATGTGATGGACTGGTTCCTCGACACGAAGGGTCGGCCCTGGCCGTCGGTCGAAGGGGGACAGCCGTACAGACACCCGCTCTCCGTCACCAGGCCATCGACGCTGTCGATCAGAAAGGTCTCGGTGCCAAGTCCCTCGCCGCTCGCCGGTTCATGGACGGCGTAGACGGAAAACGCGCCGGGTCCCGGGGCGGTCAGCTTCAGCGTGGCCAGGCGTCCAGGCCCGGACGGTTCTGGTACGAACTGCACGCCATAAGCCGTGCTGTCGTCGAGCAGGCGCCGGCCGGCCGGGACGGGCCCCCGGGGCAGGCATCCGGCGGCGGAGGCGGTCGCGGCCAGCAACGCCGCCACCGCCGGCCGCGTCAGCGCCACCACAGATCCAGAGAGAAGCCGGGACGCAACTCGTTCGAGTGATACAGCGTCACCTGATAAACGGTCACCGAGCCATCCAGCGACGCGAGCGTCAAGTAGACGTCCTTTTCGATCGAACGGCTGATGTCGAGGAAGGCCGTCAGCGAGACGTCCACACCCGCCACGCGCGTGGGACCGGCTCGACCGACTAGGCGGCCCACCATCAGAAGCTCGCTATCATCCTCATGGTTGCCGACGCGCGGATCGAGCGGGGCCGTCCGGATCGTCTGTCGATCCACACCCAGGCCCGCGCCCACCCGGACGCCGTTCGCGATGCGCAGGTTCAGGCCCGCGCGCATCCACAGCGCATCGATGGCGAGCGACACGATCTGGTTGCCGTAGTCGCGCTGCAGATCGTAGCCGGCCGTCAGCCAGATCTCGGGGGCGAAGGGCCAGCGACCGTCGCTCAGCGTGGCGATCAGGCCAGGGCCGTGAAACAGGCCGTTGCCCACCGACTGGGCTTGATAGAACGCGCCCAGGCGGAATCGCTGCTCGGGTGCCGCAGGCGGTGTCGGCAACGGGGCGGGCGGCGGCGGTGGGAGCACCGCCAGCGTCACACCGGTGGCCGCCGCCGCGTCGGCGCGTGACAGCACCCCCGGTCCGCCCGAGACCAGCGTTCCCAAGGCGGCCTTCACCGACTGACCGAGCCGTTCGCGATCGAACTCGGTCAGCGGCTGGCCCACCTCGAGATCGCGAAACACGAACCGGGTGCGGCCCGCGCCGGCGGCGCGCACGCGGGCGTGCGTGCCGTCCAGGACCAGCCACGCGGCGGGCGCGTCGTCGTCGGCGCCGGTGCGCAGCGGCTCGTCGTCGCGGAATGACAGGGCGCTGTCCACCACCAGGCCCGCGATGTCTTCGTCCAGCAGATCGTGGAGGCGGGCCGCGACGGCCGCCTCAGCGGCGCCCGCGCCGACCACGTGAATGCGGGCCGCGGGTGCCGCCGCGGCGACGAGGGGCAGGCACGTCATCATCAGCGCGGCCGCGTAAGCAGAGCTCCTTCTGCCACGGGCCATCATGGCGCGGCACCGCGGTCCAGCTCGCGCAGCCGCTGGCGCGCCCGCCACGCGTACTCCGACCGGGGGAAGCGCTCCTGCAGCGTTCGCCACACGGCGCGCTCGTCGCCGGGGCGGCCCAGCGCCGCCAGCGCGCGCGCCTTGCCCAGCAGCGCTTCCTCCGCCAGCTCGCCATCGCTGTGCAGGTACGCGTCGAAGTGGACCAGCCCCTCGGCCGCCGCGCCCTGGGACAGCAGAAGATTGCCCAGCGACAGGTGCGACAGCACCGCCTCGCGCGAGGCCGGGAACCGCGCCTGCAGCGCCCGGTAGCCGCGCGCCGCCTCGTCGGTGCGCCGCGCGCGCCGCGCTTCGTTGGCGTCCCGGAGCAGCGCCTCGGGACCCAGGGCGGCGGTTCGCGGGGCGCGGGCCGGGGCTCGGACGGCCGGGGAAGGCGCAGCGACCGGCTCGTCGTCGATGACAGGGACGGGCGCGGGCGCGCGTTCGATCGCCGTCGCGGCGGGCGCGGATCTTCGCGCCGGTGGCGGCGTCCAGGCGGCGCGTTCGACGGCGGCGCGCCGGGCCGCTTTCACGTGCGCGGTCCAGTAGGCCGCGCTGGCGGCGCTGGCCACCAGCAACAGGCTGGCCGCCAGCGCCAGCGTGCGCGGCCGCCATCGCCTGGCGCGCGCCGGCAGGGCGACCACGCGGCCCCGCGCCGCCGGGGGAACGTCGTCCAGCTGACGCGCCACCAGCCGCCGCGCCAGGGCCTCGTCTTCATCATCGGGCGCCGGCAGGGGACCCACCGTTCTTCCCAGGGCGGCGGACATCCGGCAGGTCGCGCAGGCGGCCAGATGCACCTCCAGCACGCGCGCCTCGTCGTCGGTCAGGGCGCCGCGTCGCGCGCGCACCAGCGCGTCCTCCGGGCACGCCGCCGCGTTCACGACAGCCCCTCCCGCAGGGCCGCCATGCGCGGATCGCGCATGATGCGCGCCCGCAAGGATTGCTTCCCCAGCCGCAGCCGGCTGCGCACGGTCTCTTCGGGCGTGCCCATCATGCCGGCGATCTCGGCGATGGTGTGATCGAACAGGAAGTGCAGCGCCAGCGCTTCCGCCTGCGGCGCCGACAGCGCTTCCAGCGCCTCGATCAGCAGCTCGCGAAGGTCCCGTCCCGCCAGCGCGACGTCGTGTGCCGGCGGGACGTCGGGCAGCTCCAGCTCTTCGACCGGAAGGTCGGGCGTCAGGTGGCGCAGGCGGACCTGAGCGTCGCGCCGCGCCGTCAGCGCCCGGTACACGGCGATGCGCTCGGCGAAGTGCTTGACCGAGCTCTCGGCGCGGAAGGTGTCCAGGCGCTCCACGAAGCCCGCCAGCGCCTGCTGGGCCACGTCCTCGACGTCGGGGTGGGCGCGGCCCAGGACGCGGCGGGTGGCCCGCGCCACCACCGGGGCGACGGCGGCCAGCAGGGCCCGCATGGCGGCGCGATCGCCGGCGCGGGCCGGCGCCACCAGGGGACGCAGCTCGTCTGACGAGTCGGCATCTTCTAGCGGAGCGGCCCGGGTCAACGCGATACCCACCTCGCCCCTGTCTCGCTTGCCCGCGCCGCCGGGTCAACGGTCAATGGCGATTTTCGGGGGGCAGCAGGGCGCGCACGTCCGCGATGGTGTTCGTGTCGGCCGGGCCCTTGTCGGGGCGGTAGCCCTTCAGGCGGGCGAACCGCAAGGCCACGCCGCCCGGGTACTGGCTGCTGACCTGCACGTCGTTGAACGCGATCTCGGCGACCAGCTCGGGCCGGACGAACACGACGTGCCCCTCGCGGCCCAGCTCGCGCGCCAGCAGCGCCTCGGTTTGCCAGCGCAGGATCTCGTCGGTCATGCCCTTGAACGTTTTGCCCAGCATCACGTACCCGCCGTTCTCGGGATCGCGCGCCCCCAGGTGCAGGTTGCTCAGCCAGCCCTGGCGACGACCGCTGCCCCACTCGGCGGCCAGCACCATCAGGTCCAGCGTGTGGGCGGCCTTGATCTTCAACCATTCCTGCCCGCGGCGGCCCGCGCTGTAGGGCGCCGTGAGGCTCTTGGCCATCACGCCCTCGTGCCCCTCGGCGAAGGCGCGCGCCAGAAATGTGTCCGCCTCTTCCGGCGTCGCCGCCACGATGTGGGGGACCACCGCGCCTGGCGCCGCGCTGGTCAGGGCCTGCCAGCGCTGCTGGAACGGCTGGTCCAGCAGCACCTGATCGTCCACACGCAAGACATCGAAGAAGCGCACGTCCAGCGGCAACTCGGCGCGCAGGCGGTCCACGTCCAGGCGGCGGCCGAACCGCCGCATCGTCGTCTGGAACGCCAGCGGCCGGCCCGCGGTCGACAGCGCGATCGCCTCGCCATCCAGGATGAGGCGCTGGGCCGGCAGGCGCGCCACCAGCTCGACAATCTCTGGCACCGCCGGGGTGACCCGGTTCAGCAAGCGGCTGTAGACCTCGACGCGGTCGCCGTCCTTGTGCACCTGCACGCGCGCGCCGTCCAGCTTGTAGTCGAAGGCGGCTGGGCCGAGGCGCTGCCAGGCGCCGGCGACGTCATCGGCGGTGTCGGCCAGCATCGGCTGGATGGGCTGGAAGAGCTGAAGGTCGAAGCGCGCCAGGGCCGCCGCGCCTTCTCGCGCCAGCGCCTCCGCGACGGCCGGCAGGCTGCCCGCCAGCATGGTCGCCCGCCGCACATCCGCCGCCGGCACGGCGAAGGCGCGCGCCACCGCGTCGATGACGACCCCCTCCAGCGCGCCCTGGCGCAGCTCACCGATGATCAGGCGGGCCAGGAAATGCTGCTCGGGCTCGGTCGCGCGCGCCAGCAGGCCGCCCAGCAGCGCCGCGCGACGTCCGGCGGCCCCGGCGCCACGGGCCGCCTTGATCTCGGACAGCACGCTATCGATCTCGTGCAACGCCAGCGTCGCCTCGGCGGCGGGCGGGGCGCCGGCATGTCGCAGGTCATGGAGCGCGGCGTAGCCGACCCCCAGGCGCCCCTGCGGCAGCTCGCCCGACAGATAGGACACGCCCGCGGACACCAGCGGCGCGGGCAGCCGGCGGATCAGGCTGGCCAGGCGATCGATCTTCTCCAGGCGCGAGCGGGTCGCGCCGACCGCGGCGGAGGTATCGACCAGCTCGCGGAGAAGCATGCGGCGATTCTGCCACGGCGGTTCGCGTGGCCGCGAGGAACGTGAATGCTCAGGCGCCGCCGGCGCCCGCGGCCCCGGATGCACCGCCGGCTGCGCCCGCGCCGCCGCCAGCACCGCCCGCGCCGCCGCCAGCACCGCCCGCGCCGCCAGCACCCGCGCCGGGCGTCGCCGTCAGGAGCACGCTGACGTTCGTCGTCTTGTTCGCCGCCAGCGTCGTGGCGACGCTGGCCGTCGCCAGCACGGTGTCGTCGACGGTGGGATCACTCGCGGCGACGTCGACCTGCACGGGCCCCGAGATGCCATCGCGGGTCAGCTGCAGATCGAGGAAGGTGGGGAACGAGAACACAGGGATGTCGGCGTCGGGCGCGGCCGCGCCCAGTGACTGGAACACCCGGGTCGTCGTCTTGTCGGCGCTGGTCACCGTCACCTGGATGGACGTGATGGCCGGCGGGACCGTGGCGTCGGCGCCGGCGAACACGACCAGCTCGGTGGGGCTCTGCGCGCACCCCGCGGCGCCTAGCAAGCCGACCAGCGCGCAACCCAGGGCCCGACTTCGCGGCAGCGCCGCCCGCAGGGACGCCCGCTTCACGGTTGACCGCTCTTGATCTTCACGTCGCTGCTGGTCTGGGGGACCATCTTGCCCCCCTCGGAGGGGCGGAAGCGGATCTCCGTCTTCAGCTCGATGACGGTGTTCGACAGGGCCTTCGCGATCTCCTCGCTCAAGTTCAGGTGCTCCAGCCAGCTACGGACTTCGCCGGCCGCGGCGCGCATGATGTCTTCCTTCGACCGCGAGGCGGCGCCCACGCCGGCCGAGACCGCGCGCCGCACGAAGTCCGCGATGCTGCGGTCGACGCGTTCCGACTGGCGGTCGTCGGCGCCCTCGGCAGGGGCCGCGGCCTCGCGCGGGTCGAATGGATCTCGGGGACTGTCGGCCATGCGGGAAAACTAGCAGCGGCGGTGAGAACACGCCACGGGGAGAGGATGGAGGAGAGGGGACGTGTCGCGCCCACAGCCCGCGCCCGAAATGAGGGGGAGCGGTTCGCCTGAGCCAACTGTCCGTCCTCGCCCCGCGCCAGCGGGGAGGAGAGGGGACGTGTCGCGGCCGCAGCCCACGCCCGAAATGAGGGGGAGCGGTTCGCCTGAGCCAACTGTTCGTCCTCGCCCCGCGCCAGCGGGGAGCGGACGGAGGAGAGGGGACGTGTCGCGCCCGCAGCCCGCGCCCGAAATGAGGGGGAGCGGTTCGCCTGAGCCAACCGTCCGTCCTCGCCCCGCGCCAGCGGGCAGAGGATGAAGGAGAGGGGAGGTGTCGCGCCCGCAGCCCGCGCCCGAAATGAGGGGGAGCGGTTCGCCTGAGCCAACTGTCCGTCCTCGCCCCGCGCCAGCGTGGAGAGGATGGAGGAGAGGGGACGTCGCGGCCGCAGCCCACGTACGAAATGAGGGGGAGCGGTTCGCCTGAGCCAACTGTTCGTCCTCGCCCCGCGCCAGCGGGGAGAGGATGGAGGAGAGGGGACGTGTCGATCGGTGACGCCGTTCCGCCTCTCCCGGCGCTGCCGCGCCGACCGGGTCCCGCACGCGGCCCGACGTCAGTGCTTCCGCTTGCCCTTGCCCTTGCCCTTCGACTTCGTCTTCTTTCCTTTCAGCTCTTTCATGCGCTGGCGGGCGTGGTCGACCGTTTCTTTCGAGAGGTCGGCCGAGGGCGGCAGCTTCGTCAGCTTGTCGTAGGCGTCGCGGGCGCACTCGATGTCCTTCGTCGCGTCGCAGGCGCGCCCCAACGTGTCCAGCGCCACGGGGCTGTCGCCGCGCGCCTCCACCACCTCGCGCGCCAGCTTGGCGGCGTCGGCGCCGCTGCCGTCCGCCAGCAGCAGACCGGCCAGCTCCAGGCGCGCGGTGATCGCCGGCTCCGACTTCGCGTCCGCGAAGCCCTCCACGGCCTTGCGGTACTCGGCGGTGGCCACCTTCGAATCGCCGCCGGCGCGCGCCACCTTGGCCTGCGCCAGGTGCGTGGCGGGAAGATCGGGTCGCAGCTTGGCGGCCGCCTCCGCGGCCTTGCGCGCGCCCGTGGCGTCGTTCGCGGCCAGCTGCTTGTCCACCTGGGCGTCCAGGGCCTCCGCCGCCTCGTCGGCGGCGTGTCCCCACCCCTCGTCCTTCGGGCAGGCCTTGCAGGGGCCCTCCGACTCGCCCAGCACGTCCGCCGCGCTGTCAGGCTTTTCGACCTTCACCAGCGCGTCGGCCAGCGCCGCCCAGGCGGCCGGGTTGTCAGGCGCCAGCTTGATCGCTTTGCGCAGGTGGGGCAGCGCGGAAGGATAACGGTTCAGGCCGCCGTACGCGGCGGCGATGTCCAGCCGCGTGTTCACGTCGTCGTGAATGTCCAGGCTGCCTTGCAGCGCCTCGACCGCCTGATCGTTCTTGCCCTGCTTCATCAGCGCCTCGCCCAGACCTCGCTTGCCGGCGGGGTTGCGGGGCTGGCGGCGGGCCATTTCGCGATACAGCGTCTCGGCGCGCGGGAAGTCCTCCGACTTCAGCGCGTCCCTGGCCGCCGGCTCCAGCGCCGAATCGCCCATCGACGACGCGGACGCCGAACCGGCCCCGCTGTCTTCGCTGGCGTGCGCAGCCCGCGCGGTGCGGGCCGCCGGCTTCTCCTCGCCGCCGCACCCAACCCCGGCCAGGCCGGCGCCGCCAGCGAGCAGCAGGAGGAGGGCGACGCGAACCGCGCCGCAGGTAACAACACGCATCCGAGAGGCCGAACGGGACGAAGACGGCTGCGGCATCGGCCGATCGTCTACGCCAGCGTGACCCTGGCCGTCCAGAGGGAACACGAGGCCATGCACAGACGGCGACTTGTCGCGCCAGTCCCGGGACGCTGATTCGTGACCAAACCGCTTGAATTCAGAGCGTTTCGAAAACAACCGCCGATCCTTTGACGAAATCTGGCCTGCGGGGGAACGCGAGCGTTGCCTCATGTCGCCGCCGTCGCGCTACTCTTCCGCCGTGTCCGGGCGCCGTCGTCTCCTCATCGTCTACTGGGTCACCTTGCGTGTCGGGCTGTCCTACGCCGGGCTGTCCCTGGCGCGGCGGTTCCGTGGCGACGAGGCGCTGGCGCGGCTGACGCGCGAGAAGCACCGCCGGAACGCGCTCCGCATCGAGGCGGCCATCGTGCGGTTGCGCGGCCTGTTCATCAAGGTGGGCCAGCTGATCAGCATCATGGCCAACTTCCTGCCGGACGCCTTTCGCCACGAGCTCGCGTCGCTGCAGGACCAGGTCCCGCCGCGCCCCTACGACGACATTCAAGATCGCCTGCGCCAGGAGTTCGACGGTCGTGGTCCCGAAGACCTGTTCGCGGAGTTCTCCGTCACGCCCGTGGCGTCCGCGTCGATCGGCCAGGTGCACCGGGCGCGCCTGCACACCGGCGAGGAGGTCGCGGTCAAGGTCCAGTACTTCGACATCGAGGAGACGGTGAAGACCGATCTGCGCGCCATGCGCCGGATCGTCGGCCTGTTGCGCTGGCTGATGCCCGACTACGGCTTCGACACCATCTACGAAGAGATCCGCAGCATGGTGCTGGCCGAGCTGGACTATCGCCTCGAGGCCGACTCGCTGGAGCGCATCGCCGCCAACTTCAAGCGGCGCAACAGCCAGGCCCACATCCGCATCCCGCGCGTCATGCGCGCGCTGTCCACCGAGCGCGTGCTGACCACAGAGTGGGTGAGCGGCATCCGCATCGCGAACCTGGCCGCCATCGAGCAGGAGGGGCTGGACCGCCGCCAGGTGGCGCGCGCCTGCGTCGAGGCCTACTGCGAGCAGGTCTTCGTCGACGGCGACTATCACGCCGACCCGCACCCCGGGAACCTGTTCGTGCACGCGACCTCGGCGACCGATCGCTCGCCGACCATCGTCTTCCTGGACTTCGGCGCCACCGCGCGGGTGTCCGAGGCCATGCGGCGAGGCATGGTGTCGTTCCTTCAGGGCGCCATGGCGCGCGACACCAGCCGCATCGTCGCCGCGATGAAAGAGATGGGGTTCATCTCGCGGCGCGCCGATCCCGAGGTGTTCGATCGCGTGGTCGAGTACTTCCACGAGAAGCTGCGCGGCCAGGTGCGGGTCGAAGGGCTGACGCTGAAGGACCTGAAGTTCGATCCCGCCGAGAACATCGGTGCGCTGCTGGACCTGCGCGCCCTGAACGTCAGCCTGGCCGACCTGAAGGACGCCTTCAAGATCCCGAAGGAGTGGATCCTCCTCGAGCGCGCGCTGCTGCTGCTGCTGGGCGTGTGCACGACGCTGGATCCCGATCTGAACCCGGCGCCGATCATCGAGCCCTATCTCGAGCGGTTCCTGCTGGGCGAGAAGCGCCAGTGGTCCGAGCTGGCCATCGACGCCGGCCGCGAGACGGTGCTGTCCGCGCTGTCGCTGCCGGGGCAGCTGCAGCGGTTCATGAGCCGCGCCCTGCGCGGCGAGCTGGACATCCGGGTGTCGAACCTGGACGAGACGGCGCGGCTGCTGTACCTGGCCTCGGAGCAGCGCCTCTGGGGCATGCTGGGGGCGACCGCCGGCGTGACCGCGCTGGCGTTCCACGAGCTGCGGCCGCGCTCGCACATCGATCTGGGCGCCGGCATCGCCGCTGGGCTGTTCGGCCTGCTGCTGATGCTCTCGCGGCTGAGCGGCCGGCGCTCACTTCGCCGGCGCAGGTGAGGGTGGGGCGGTCGTAGGCGCGAGCGCCTTCGGCTCGGTCGGCGCGGGCGGCTTGCGGGCCGCCTGCAGGCGCGTGATCTCCGCGCGCGCCTTGGCCAGCCAGCGCTGCTCGCTCTGGCGGTGCTCCAGCTTGACGTAGGCGCGGAACGTCGCCAGCGCGTCGTCGGGCCGGTTCAGCGCCAGCTGCACCTGGCCCAACCCGTAATAGGGATCCGGATCGTCCGGCTTCAGCGTGATGTAGCGCTGGTACGCCTTCGCGGACTCCGCCAGCTGGCCGGACTGGCGCAGCGCGAACGCCAGCTTGTACCAGGAGGCGGCGTCACCCGGCGCGTCCTTCACGGCCGTCTGCAGCTCGCCCACCGCCGCCGCCGACTTGTGCTCGACGACCAGCTCCGTGCCCGCGGTCGCATGCGCCGTCGCCCCGCCGGCGCCGGTGGTCACGATGGCGCCGCCGGCACCCCCCGCGCCTGAGTTCGCGGTCGTGGCATGGCCAGCCTTCGCGCTCTGCAGGTTCGCCAGGTGCGTCTTCGCCATCGAGACGAACTCGGCCGAGCTGGGGCGCGTGTCGCGCTCGACGTACTTCTCGAACGACGCCCGCGCGCCCTCGAGGTCGCCCACCGCCTCCAGAGACAGGCCGATGCCGAACAGAGGATCGGGCTCCGCCGGCCGCAGCTCGAGGTAGCGCCGGTAAGCCGCCACGGCGCGATCGTAGTTGCCCGCGCGGCGGCTGGTCGACGCCAGCAGGTACCACCCGAACGCAAACCGCGGCTCGAACCGCACCGCCGTCTCCATCTCGGCGGCGGCGTCCGTGAAGTCGCTGGTGAGCAGATCGTGCTGCGCCCGCAGCAACGCCGCCTGCGCCGTGGGCGACTTCTGCGCCCGGGCGGCGCCCGCCGTCGCCAGCAGCACCGTCAGGGCGACCGCCGCCGCCGGGAACGCGCGCCCAGGGACACGGACTTCGCTCACGGCGCCTCTTTCGGTCACGAACTCATCGTATCAGTCCCGTCGAGGACACTAAAATTTCGCCATCGAAATGGAATGGAGCAAACGTTTTGTTCGGCCTCCGGTGTGTTACCGTCTCTACCCCTAAGCCCCAACGCTCCCGCGAAATTGACGGCGGAGCAGATGTAGGATACTGTGTGCAAACGATGGTTCCAGTGATTGGCAGCGTCACCATGGGATTCTTCTCCGTCCTGCTCTACTGGGCGACGACCCGGCTCGGTCGCCCCAGTCCGACCGACGCTGGCGCCAAGTCGTCGTCGTAGATTCGCCGGCCCGATCCGGTGTCCTGCTATCCGACAGGGGTCGTGTTCGGTTACAGACTTTTGACGATTGTTCGCTTTCAAGTCCGCGCCGCCGTTTGCGCTTGAGCCGGTCCGCGAGCGCGCCTAAGCTTCGCCCCCACTGGCGGTCCGCTGCCGGTTCGAGGGCCAGATTTGGGACGCACGCTCACACCGATCGAACACGCGCTGGCGGGCGAATCGCTGCCCGCGAGCCTGCCCGGTGAATTGCCCGGGACGGGCGTCCCCGCGCCGGTCTTGCGGGGCCCCGGTCTGGCCAGCGTGACGACGCCGCCTTCCGGAAATTCGGTCGAGCCCCCGGCCTCCCCCAGCCCTTCGTCGCGGCTGCCCGCGGCACAGCGAAAGCCGCGCTACGAGGACTTCTCGCTGACCGATCTCGCCGCCATCCGCAACGTGCTGCGCAGCGGGTCGGTCATCGACTGGCACCACCTGTACTTCACCGAGCGGGAAGAGGTCGATCGCCTGCTGCGCGTGAACGAGCTGGACCCCCAGAGCGAGACCGACATGGCCCGCCTGGAGGACCTGCGCGAGCAGGCCGTCGAGTACTGCGAGCGCCACCTGGGCTTCAACATGCCGCCCGAGGTCGAGGACGGCATTCCGGCGCGCGATCTTTTCCTGGTGGCGTCGCAGAAGGGCAAGCGCCGCGCCTACGCCTGCGTCGTGCTGAAGGTGATGCACGTGCTGCATCACCTGGCCGGGCGCGAGCTGCTGACCAAGCTGCCGGTGTCGGGCGACCAGATCTTCCACCTGGTCGAGGACAAGGTGATGCGCACGGTGGAGGAGCTGCGCGCCGCCGGCTGCGGCATCGCCGAGTTTCAGTGGAGCCGCAAGCACTCGGACAGCCTGATCACGAAGCTGCTGGCCAAGCGGGAGACCATCGCCGCCGACGTCTACGATCAGCTGCGCTTCCGCATGATCACGACGTCGCAGGACCAGTTGCTGTTCGTGCTGCGCGAGCTGACGCAGCGGCTGGTGCCGTTCAACTACGTGATCCCGGGGCAGTCGCTGAACAGCCTGCTGGACTTCCGGGCGGCGCTCGAGTCGTCGGCGCCGCTGGCGCGCTGGCTGCCCGAGCTGCAAGAGCTGGCCGCCGTCGCCGCCGACAAGAAGGCGCCCGTGCAGAACGAGTTCTCGGGCCCCGGCTACCGGGTCATCAACTTCGTGGCCGACCTACCGGTGCGCATCGACAAGTTCCTGTGCCGCGCCCCCGAGGATGCCCTGTTCACCGAGCACGGCACGGTGGTGTTCGTGCTGACCGAGTTCCAGATCGTCGACAAGCGCACCGCCGAGGCGAACGAGCAAGGCGAGAACAGCCACGAGCGCTACAAGGAACGCCAGGCGCTGCGGGTGAAGGCGCGCCTGATGCACGGCCTCAAAGACGAGAGCTGAGCGGGGAGAGACGGGCACAACCGTCACACGCGGTTGCGTAGCATCAGCTCCTTGGGGTGCGGGTCCAGGTAGGTCTGGTCGGCCAGGTAGGGGACCTTCAGCACGCGGACGTAGTGGCGGAGCAGCGTCAGGGGGACGACCAGCGGGACCAGGCCCTGGCGGTGATCGTCGATGACCGTCAGGACCTCTTGCCGGGCCTCGGGGGACAGCTGGGCGCTGAAGTGACCGAACATGTGCATCAGCACGTTGGCGTGGCGCGCGGGCGTGGCCAGCGCGGCCAGCGACTCCATGAAGCCCTCTTCGTAGCGGGCCTGAAGATCTTCGCGCGGCAGCGACTTCCCGGACGCGACCAGCCGGCCCAGGCGGCGGTAGCCCGGCTCGTCGTGCGCCAGCAGGGCCATCTTTTCGCGCGTGTGAAAAGCGACGAGCGACTTCATCGTCCAGCGGCTGGACCACAGGGCCTGCAGGCGGTGGTAGGCGAAGACGCGCTCGATGAAGTTGTCGCGCAGCTTGGCGTCGCACAGGCGCCCCTCTTCCTCGACCGGAAGGTGGGGGAGCGCCCGCCGCAGCTCCGCGGCGAACAGCCCCTGGCCGTCGCGCTCGGGGTGGCCGGCCGACTCCGCCTCCTCCGGGGCGTAGCGCTTCACGCGCCAGACGCCGCAGCTCGGCGAGTCCTTCTTCAGCACGTAGCCGGACAGCGCCTCCCGCGCCAGCGCCGTCACCCGATCCTTCGCCCACGCGGTCATGCGGTCCGTCCAGTCCTCGCCGGATCGCGACACCATCCGCGTCCGGTCGCGGGGGCCCCGCAGCAGGCGCAGCGTCTCGCGCGGGATGGGCATGCCCACCTCGACCTCGGGACAGACCGGCACGAAGGTGACGAACGGCCCCAGTTCGTCGACCAGGAAGCCGTCGCGCTTGTGCTGGCCGTCGAACCGCACGGGCTGGCCCAGCAGGCAGGCCGACACGCCGATGCGCAACGGCGCGGCCGGGGACGCGCTCACCTCTTCGCTCATGTGCCGCCTCGCCGGTACATCGCCAGTGCCTTCACCTTCTGCTTCGCGTGATCGACGATGGGGTCCTTCGGCTCGTGCAGGGCCCGCGCGTCGTCTTCCTGGCGCCGCTCCCGCACGAACTGCCTGACGTAGGCGCCGTCGGGATCGAAGCGCTTGCCCTGCAGCGTGGGGTTGAAGACGCGAAAGTACGGCTGGGGATCGCAGCCCGTCGATGCCGCCCACTGCCAGCCGCCGTTGTTGGGCGCCAGATCGCCGTCCAGCAGCCGCTCCATGAACCAGCGCTCACCCCACCGCCAGTCGATCAGCAGGTCCTTGGTCAAGAACGACGCCACGATCATGCGCACGCGGTTGTGCATCCAGCCGGTCTGGGCAAGCTGGCGCATGCCCGCGTCGACGATGGGGTAGCCGGTGCGGCCGGCTTTCCAGGCCTCGAACCACTCTTCGCGGTTCTCCCAGGCCAGGTCCCGGAACTGCGGCAGGAACGCGCGCGTCTCGACGTCGGGCCGGTGCCACAGCACGTGATAGTAGAACTCGCGCCAGGCCAGCTCGCGCAGGAAGGTACTTGCGCCCGTGCCCTCCCCGAGCGCGGCGCTCTGCAGCCCCAGCGCGGCGATCACCTGCGCCGTCGTCAGCGAGCCGTTCTTGAAATAGATGGACAGGCGCGACGTACCGTCGGTGTCGGGCCGGTCGCGCATCGTCTTGTACGACGACAGGTGCTTGCGGAACGCGGCCAGCCGGGCGCGCGCCGCCAGCGCGCCCGCGTCGGGCAGCGGCACGCGCACGCGCGGCGCGGTCTCGTCGACGAACCGCTGCAGGTGATCCGCCGGCGGCGATGCCTTCGCGAAGAGCTGCCGCCAGGTCACCTTGAACAGCCCGCGGTGCGCGTGCGCGTCGCCATCCAGCCCGTCCAGGTACTGCAGCCCTTGCTGCTGCGCCTGCAGCCGGGCCCGCACCCGGGGCGTCTCCAGCAGCTCGAACCAGCGGCGCGCGAACGCCGCGTAGACCTGGTAGTAGCGCGGCTGGTCCTTCGCGGCGTCGTCCTTGCGCAGCTCTTCGGGCTCGATCAGCAGGTGGTCGCACTCCGTGTGGACGGCCACCCCGCCGCCTTCCAGCAGCGCGGTCACCCGGCTGTCCCGCTCGCGCGCGAACGGCTCGTAATCGCGGTTGAACGACACGGTGGCGGGCCGCCCGGCGCCCGCGTCGTCCAGGGCCTGCCACAGGAAGGGAAAGGCTTCCCCGGGCGCGCGATCCAGCACCAGCAGGTCGCTGCCCGCCGCCCGCAGCTCGTCGCGCAGCTTCTCGATGGTGGCCAGGAAGAACGCGAAGCGGTCCGACGAGAAGTCCGGTCGGGCCAGGAACCTCGCATCGAAGCAGAACAGTCCCAGCACCCGTCCCTGGTGCTCCTGCCAGCTCCAGCGCAGGGCCGGGTTGCCCGCCACGCGGAGATCGCGGCGGAACCAGTGGAGGCCGTAGGTTTCAGCGCCACGTCCGCTCATGACGCGGCCATCCTGACCGTCGCGGGTGGGCGGTCGTCCACGCCGGACGCAAGGAACCGGTCCAGCCAGGCCGCGAACGTGGCGGGGCCGTCCCAGCGCCGGAACTCGTCGGCCAGCCCTTGCGCCGCCGCCAAGAATGTCGGGCGTTCCACCAGGTCTTTCAGCGCCGCGCGGATGCCTGTCGCCTCCGCGTTGCCGGCGCGCACCAAGATCCCGGCGCCGGCGTCCTGGATCGCCGTCATGGCCAGATACTGATCGAGGTTGAAGGCCAGCCCCAGCACGGGCCGTCCCTCCGCCAGCGCCTGGTAACCGGTGGTGCTGCCACCGTTCGACACCACGGCCAGGGCGCGCCGCGCCGCCAGGTGTCCAGGCAGGTAGTCCGTCACGTGCACATGCGGCGGCAGCGCGCTGGCGTTGATCTTCGTTCGGCCCGCCGTAGCCACCAGCGCTTGCAGCCCCAGCGCCCCCGCGGCCTCGATCACCTGCGGCAGCAGGTTCACCCGCCCCGATGAGCCGAGCGTCACGTAGATCGTCGGGCGCTCCGGATCCAGCCGGTCCCACCAGGCGGGCAGCGCGACCGGCGGGGACCACAGCACGGGCCCCAGGTATTGCTGGTACGGCGGCAGCGCGCGTGTGGGGATCAGCGCCGGCACGTCGGGGAACAGCGTCTGATCGCCGCCCGTCAGGATCTCCGGCAGGCTGCCCAGCTCGGGCAACCCGTATGTCGCCCGCAGCGCGTTCACCGGCGCGGCGAAGTGCGCGAACACGAACGGCAGCGCCTTGCCGAAGTGCTGGGCCGCCAGCTCGACGCCCAGCAGGCGCACGATGGGATGGTCGGGCAGGGGAAAGCCGTCGCGCACCGCGAACGGGCTCCAGTAGGCGTTGATCAGGTTCGCGTAGGGGACGCGGTCGACGGCGGCCGACACGGCCAGCGACAGCCGCAGATCGCCCACGACGACGTCGGGCCGGATCGCCGCGAACAGGGCGCGCTCCTCGCTGACATAGCGGGCCAGCGTGCGCTCGCCGTACAGGCGGCGGCCGCCGGCCACCCGGGCGTCGATCGTCGCCGCGTCCAGCGAGTAAAGGGTGTGCCGGTGGAAGGTGGTGTCCCGGAAGATCAGCTCGTCGAAGGCCGCCGACGCGAAGTGGATCTGATAGCGCGCCGGATCCAGCGCGCGCGCCAGCGTGGCCAGGCGCACCACCTGCGCCAGCGTCACCGCCTCGCAGACGAACAGGATTCGCCCGGGGCGCGCCCGGTTCATCGGCAGTCTTGCAAGGCGGCGCGCGCCAGCTGCCGCCACTCGGCGGCGTCGGGACCGAACCCGCTCAGGTCGGTGCGTCCTGCCACCGCGGCGGCCAGGGCCCGCGCCCGCGCGCAGTCCCCCTGATCGGCGAAGAACGCCGCCGCCATGGCCTGGTTGCCGGGGAAGTCGGGCGCGCGCGCCAGCGCCTGCTGGAAGAACGCCGCCGCCTTCTTCGACGAGCCGACGGAGATCAGCGCCGGCGCCTTCCAGTACAGATTCGCCAGGCTGCGCGCCGCCGCGGCGTGGTCGTAGAGGGGACTGGTGTGCTCCAGGCGCAGCAACGTCGTCTCGATCTCCGGGATCACGCCCAGCGCGAACACCTTGCCGTGGGTCAGCGCCTCGCCGGCCAGGTTCGCCGCCAGCCACAGCAGCGCGCCCGGCTCGTCGGGGTTGGCGGCCAGCACGCTGCGCGCGCTGTCGATGCCGCGCTGATACTCGCGACGGGCCTCGCGGTCGTTCGGCGCGGCCTTGCCCAGGCGGTAGGCGGACTCTGACTGGCTGGCGCTGGTCGGCATCGCGGTCAGGGCAAGCAGCGCCAGCAGCCCGGCGTGCGCCATCACGACCCAAGCCCCAGCGCCACCAGCGTCTCGGCCACGCCGCGGTAGCCATGGGCGTACCACAGCCACCAGCCGGTCATCATCACGCCGTGGCCCAGCAGGATGAACACGTGGCTCCACATCTCGACCACGTCGGATCGGCCCGTCAGGTAGCGGCGCCAGTGCATCCCCTCGTCGACCAGGCTGTACAGAAACGACAGGATGGTCAGCACCAGCGCCGGGATCGCGAACGTGGCGCCGCCGTGGTACGCGGCGCACAGCAGGACGCAGCTTGCGATGCCCAGCCCGATGATGATGTGATGGACCATCGCCTCGCCGCCGCGCAGGGCCTGCTTGTAGATGGTCCGGTGCCCGATGGTGTCGATGGCGATCGCGAAGGTGAAGATGACGGCGCCCAGGGGGACCAGGCCCGCCTCCGCCGGCAGGGGCGCGCCGGCGTGGCGGCCCAGGGCGACGAAGCCGCCCGTCGCGCAGCACAGCCCCACCATCAGCCCGACCCAGGCCAGGTAGACGATCCAGTCGTCGCGTCTGAACTCGCGGATGCGACCGATGTACACGGCGATGGCGGACAAGCCGGTCGCCGGCTGGGCCGCGGGCACGTCAGGCAGCAGGGAGGCGCGCGCGCTCACGACGGCAACCCGGCCCGGTGGGCGATCAGCTTGCCCTGCGCCTGCACCACGGCGATGACGGGCGAACGCGGGGGTGTCTCCGCGCCGTCGATCGGCAGCGAGAAGGGCAGGGCGCCTGGGGGAGGTGCCGGCCGCCGCCGCCGCACGACGGTCACGACCGTGTCTATCGCCGCGCGCGCCAGCAGGGCCAGCTTGCGGGCGTGGGAGACGACGGCGCGTCCCGCCCTCACGTCGAAGTCGCGTCTGGCGACGACGGCGCCGATCTCGGCGTAGATCAGCCGCGCGGCGCGAATGGCCACCGCGCAGCGGAACGGCAACCGGCCCAGGCCGGCGTCGCCCGAGCGGTAGAACGCATCGGCGCACCCCAGCACCGCCGCCACCGCGGGCGCGGCGATGTCGGGGGCCCGTGTCGGTAGCGGCGCGCCGTCCAGCAGCGTCTCCGGCAGGTAGACGCGGCCGCGCCCTTCGTCCTCGGCCACGTCCCGGCACACGTTCGTCAGCTGCATGGCGATGCCCAGATCGACGGCGCGTCGCAAGGTCCGCGCGTCGCGCACGCCCATCAGGTGGGCCATCATCAGCCCCACCGTGCCGGCGGCGCGGTAGGCGTACAGCAGCAGCTCGTCCATCGTGGCCATGCGGACGACGCCCACGTCCATCGCCATCCCCGCCAGCAGGTCCTCGGGGTAGGCGCGCGGAAGCTGGTGCCGGCGCACCACCTCCTGCAGGCCTGCCAGCACGGGATCCTCTTGCGGCGTCCCGGCGTAGACCGCGTCCAGCTCGGTCCGCAGCCGCCGCACGGCCCGCGCGCGATCGAGCGAGGCCTCCGGTGTGTCCACCGCGTCGTCGCACCGACGGCACCACGCATACAGCGCGGCCGCGTCGTGTCGCATGCCCGCGGGCAACAGCTTGCCCGCCAGCGCGAAGCTCTTCGAGTGGCGCGCCAGGATCTTCCGCGCGACGACCTGCCTTGCCTCGGTTTGTGCGTCCGTCACGACGCCATCGCCTCCGCGCCGCGCCCCAGGTCGTCCAGCACCACCCGCGCCGTCGCCTTTGCCGAGTTGATCACGCCAGGCACGCCTGCCCCAGGGTGAGTGCCCGCGCCGACGATGTAAAGGCCCGGGATCTCCGGATCGCGGTTGTGCGGCCGGAAGTACGCGCTTTGCGACAGGCGCGGCGCCACCGAGAACGCCGAGCCCTGGAACGCCTGCAGTTGATCGCGGAAATCCACCGGCGTGAAGATGCGTCGGGTGACGATCTCCTGGCGCAGGTTCGGCAGCACCGTCTCCAGCGCGGCCAGGATGCGATCGGCGTAGGGCTCGGCCACGGTCGGCCAGTCGACGCTGGCGACCCCCATGTGCGGCACCGGCGCCAGCACGTAGAACGTCTCGCCGCCCGGCGGCGCCAGACCGGGATCGGTGACGGTGGGCTGGTGCAGGTACAGGCTGAAATCGGGGGGCAGGGCCGGGCCGTGAAAGATCTCGGCCAGCATCTCCCGGTAGCGCGGTCCGAACAGCACGGTGTGGTGCGCCTGTCCGGGATACTTCCGCCGCGTGCCGAAGTAGATGACGACCAGCGACATCGACCAGTGCATCCGTTCCAGCTGGCCGCGCCGCCGCTCGGCCACCGCGTTCCCCTCGTACAGCCGCCCGTACGTGTGGTGCAGATCGGCGTTCGACACCACCGCGTCGAACAGCTGATCGGGTTCGTCGCCCGCCGTCACCAGGTGGGCCGGCGCGGCGCCCAGGGCTCGGGCGGCCAGGCGGATGCGGCGCACCGGGGTGTTCAGGCGCAGCGTGCCCCCCAGGCGCTGGTACAGCGCCGCGAGGGCCTCGACCAGGGCGCCCGTACCACCCACGGGGAACCAGACGCCCCACTTCCGTTCCAGGAACGGGATCAGCGTGTAAATGGCGCTGGTCTCGAAGGGATTGCCGCCGATCAGCAGCGCATGAAACGACAGCGCCTGGCGCAGCCGCTCGTCCTTCACGAACTGGCTGACGGCGCCGTAGACCGAGCGATCGGCGCGCAGGCGGGCCAGCGACGGCGCCACCCGCACCATGTCGACGAAGCGCAGGAAGGCGGCGTCCACCAGGCCCTCGTAGCCGGCCTCGAAGACCTGCCGGCTGTAGTCGATGAACCGGTCGTAGCCGTCGACGTCGCCCGGCGCCATGGCGGCGATCTGCGCGCGCATCGACGCGGCGTCGCCCCCGTAGTCGAAGCAGGTGCCGTCCGACCAGCGCAGCCTGTAGAAAGGCGTCACCGGCTTCAGCGTGACGTGATCCTCCAGCCGCTCGCCCGCCAGCGCGAACAGCTCTTCCAGGCAATGCGGCGCCGTGATGACGGTCGGCCCGGCGTCGAAGGTGTAGCCCTGATCGCTGTAGACGTAGGCGCGCCCGCCGGGACGATCGCGCGCCTCGAACAGCGTGGTGGCGAACCCGGCCGCCTGCAGGCGGATGGCCGCCGCCAGTCCGCCGAACCCACTCCCCACGATCGCGATGCGACGACGTTCATCCATAGGCGGCCTCCAGACGGTCCAGTTCCTGCGTCAAGGCGCTCAGCTCCTCGCGCTCGCCCACCTGTTCGCGCAGATCGCCCAGCGCGCGTTGGAGGTACATCCTGGTCTGCCGGCGCCCCTTCAGGCCGACGGCCATGCGCAGCGCCGCGGCCAGCGCGCGGGCCCGTGTCCCGTCGGGGTCGGCGCCGGGAACCAGCGCGCGCGCGCTGGCTTGCAGCCGCGCGAACTCCGGTTCGTCCAGCTCCTCGGCGGCCAGGGCCCACGGCCACGTGGGCCGGCCGTTTCGAAGATCTTCCAGGGCCTTTCCGTTGCCATCGTCGGCGTGAGGCGTGTTCAGGTTGCCGAAGTCGTCGAGCATCTGCAGCCCGATGCCCAGCCGCCGGCCGAACCGCGCCAGCGCCTCGACGCGGGTGGGGACCGCCCCGGCGGCCAGGGCGCCCAGCCGGGCCGCCAGCTCCATCAACGCGCCCGTCTTCAGCGCGGTGGTGGTGGCGACCGTGTGATAGACCGCCGCGCGCGGCAGCGCGCCGACGCCGACCGACAGGTCCAGCGACTGACCCAGGTGGCAACCGTACATCGTGTCGATCAGGGCCCGCCGCAACGCCTCGCGCAGGGGTTCCGCGACGGGCACCTGCTGCACGAGATCGACGGCCCAGAAGTACATCCACGTCCCGGCGTTCAGCGCCAGCGGGGTACCGTGCAGCAGGTGCAGGCAGGGCGCGCCCCTTCGCTCGGCCGAGCCGTCCTCGATGTCGTCGACGATCAAGCTCCCGGCGTGGATCACCTCGATCAAGAAGGGCAGCACCGCGGGCACCGCGCCGGCGCCGTCGGCCAGCCGCCACGCCAGCGCGCACATGCGAGCCCTGAACTGATGACTGGGCCGGCTCAGGATGTCCCGCGCGATCTCCGCCACCGCGCGGTCCCAGGTGGCGGCCGGCAGAGCCGGGGCGCCCGCGGGCCGCGGCCAGTCCTCGGGGTGCGAGAGCGCCTGCAAGCGCTCTGGCACCAGCGTCTGGCCGACCATGTCGGCGGCGAAGGCGCCGAAAGAGTCCGGGCGTTCCGGTCGTACCCGAGGCCTCGCGTTCATGAGAGCTCCCTTTGCGGTCTGTTGGCACGCGCGCCGATCAGGCCGCGCCATGAGATTCCGGCCGGCGGGCGTCCCAGCAGGACGCGCGCGCGATCGGTGACGGTGCTGCGGCTGGCGTAGAAGCGGGCGATGGTGGGCGCGGGCAGGCGATAGAAGCGCTCGAAGGCGTTGCGGCGCGCCGCCGCCGGCAATCCCTCGAACGCCAGACGATTCAGCAGGCGGCCGAACCGTTGTTGCGGCTCCAGCGCGCGCGCCAGCGCGGCCACCGAGGCGCGGGCCTCGACCCCGGTGCGCGCCTCGGCGATCGCCCGCGCCACCCGGACCGACAGCGCCAGCGAGTAACCGGTGGCGGGATGGAAGAAACCGCCGCGGTAGCCGACCACCAGCGGGCCGTCCCGGTCGTCGTCGGGCGTCCCTCGGTCCTCGATGGGCAGCGGCAGGACGCCGGTCTCCCGCCGCACGACGTGCTCCACCTTCACGCCGGCGCGCGCCGCGTAGTCGAGGATGGCGCGCTCGCCGGCGGCGGCGTCCAGCGCGGGGTCCTCCGCATAGATCGTGTCCTCGATCAGGACCCGCTGCTGCGAGAAGGGCAGCACATAGATGAAGCGGAAACCCCCCTCTTGCGGGACCGTCGCGTCCATCAACAGCGGCGCGTCCCACGGGGCGCGGGCGCCGGCCGCCAGCTGCACTTCCAGCCCGACGAACTTCTGGTAGCCGGCGCGGGCCCCGGGCTGGAGGCGTTCGGGGCCGCGCGCGTCGATGACCATGTCGCCCAGCAAGACGGAACCATCGTCCAGACGCACGTGGGCAGCGCCGATCTCCGACACCGGCGCGATCAGTCGCACGTCGACGCCGCAGGCGGCCAGTTGCTCGTACATGACGGACGCGAAGCGGGCGCTGCTGATCGTCGCGTATCCCGACTCGATGGCGCGCGTGTAGCCGGGGAACCTGACCCGGTATCGCGGCCAGCGGTGAGACACCAGATCGCTCACCAGCCGGTGTCCCTCCCCGTCCAGATCGTCGTCGTGGAATGACCAGGTGTGATTGCCCGCCAGGGCACCGTCCTGTTCCACCAGCGTCACGCGGACGCGCCTGGTCTGGCCCACGGCCAGCGCGATCAGGCTACCTGCCAGTCCGCCTCCCACGATCACGTAATGATTGGCCGCCATCTCCGTCCCGTTTGGGTTCGTGGAATCGAACGCGCAACCCCCCGCGGCGGTTACCGCCCCGTGCGAAAATGTTTTCAACCGCCCAGGCCGCGCATTTCGCGGCCGGCCTGTTACCGTTTCGGTTCGTCGTGCGTTACACGTCCATTCCCACCGCTGAACCCGAGTCAGACGATGCGCTGATGGCGCGGTTCTGCGATGGCGACGAGGACGCTTTTGCCGTGCTGTACGATCGATATGCGCCCCAGCTGGAAGCTTTCCTGCGACGGTTCGTGCGTGATCGCGCGCTGGCCGAGGATCTGTTGCAGACGACCTTCCTCTCGGTGGTGCGGGCGCGCGGGCGCTACACGCCCCTGTCGGGACTGCGCGGCTGGATCTACGCCATCGCCGCGAACGCCAGCCGAGACGCGCTCAGGCGGCGCGGGGCGCGGCCCGAGCTGTCCTTCGACCCGGCGCTGCTGTCCGATCTGGCGCCGGCTTCCCAGGACGCCGACCCGACGCTGGCGGCGTCCGACCCGAACATGGCACGCGCCGTCGACCAGGCGCTGCAGCAGCTTCCACCAGATCAGCGCGAAGCGGTCCTGCTGCACAAGGTGCAAGGCCTGTCCTTCCCCGAGATCGCCAGCGCGCTCGGGACGACGGTGGGCGCGGCGAAGGTGCGCGCCCACCGGGGCTATCAGCGACTGAAGATCCTCTTGGCGGCATGGGAGAACGCATGAGCGACGACAATCGACCTCCGGTGCCAGCGGCGGGGCCGAGTTTGCACGGCTCGCCGGGGCTGGCGCGCGCGCGCGCGGCCGCGCTGGACGAGCTGCGGCGCGCGCCGCGGGCGGTGCCGTGGCAACACGACGCCTTGACGGCGGTGCTGCTGGTGCTGGCGGCCACCGCGATGGCGCTGGGCGTGGGCGCGTGGCTGTCGATCGTCGAGGTGCATCGCCTGCAGGGGCGCTGGTTGCCGCTGGCGCTGCTGGTCGCCGTGCAGGTGGTGGGTGTGGTCGCGGCGATCGCGCCGGGCCGGCGTAGCATGCGCATCAGCGCGGCGGCGCTGGCAATCGTCGCCGCCGTCTCGTTGCCGCTGGGGCGGGGGGCGGGCCTGTCGTCCGCCATGCCGGGCTTCGCCTGCTCGACCAGCCACCTGGCCGTCGATCTGGTCCCGCTGGCGCTGGTGCTGTACTTCGTGCGCAAGTTCTCGGTGACGACAGGCCGGGCGCTGCTGGCCGGCGTGGCCGCGGCCGCCACGGGCGCCATGGCCGGCGAGCTGAGCTGCGGCCGCGGCTGGTCCCACGTCGTGATCCACCACCTGGGCGCCGGCCTGGCGATAGCCGTGGCCTGCGCGCTGCTGGCCCGCGCCCGAGCGCCCCGCACCTACGCCCCCTAGCCGTCGGGCGAAGCACGAGAATCGACGTCGTCGCCAAGCCGAGCGGCCGTCCTTTCCCAGCAAAGCCGAGAGAGACACGATGTGCCCTGTCGCCCCACGAACGAAACGAGTGGGAGCGGTCCGCCTGAGCCAACTGTTCGTCCTCGCCCCGCGCCAGCGGGGAGCCAACTGTTCGTCCTCGCCCCGCGCGAGCGGGAGTGGGAGCGGTCCGCCTGAGCCAACTGTTCGTCCTCGCCCCGCGCGAGCGGGAGTGGGAGCGGTCCGCCTGAGCCAACTGTTCGTCCTCGCCCCGCGCGAGCGGGGAGAGGATGGAGGAGAGGGGACGTGCCGATCGGTGACGCCGTCCCGCTCTCCCCGCGCTGCCGCGCCGACCGGGCAAAGCGGGGCGAGGTGACGGACCGGACCCGGGTACGTGATGCCCGAACCTGATACCAGCATGAAGGCGACGTGAAGCCCATCGCCCCGGCGTCCGCTGTCGCGCCTTCGTCACGAGCGCGGACCCCTCACTCTGGCGCCTTCCCGCCTCGCGGGCGAGGGCAACCGGATCTGGATCGAGAACGCGGCTTCGTTCGTGCCGCGCCTGCCTGGGGTCGCGCGACGTGCTTCCTCGCGACAGGCTAAAGCGGCGTGCCGGCGTTGATCTGCATGGTGCGGGTGCGGTGGCGCGGCTTCGAGGCGTCGGAGCAAGCCTGCGCGATGGCGGGGGCCAGCTTCGACCACAGCTTTCCGCTGAGCGCGCGCGGCAGCTCGTCGACCGGTTCGGTGAAGACGGCCTGCGTGACGTGGCGGCCGGTGTAGCCGTTGCGCACACGTAAGGTCAGCTTGGCCTTCCCGTCGCGCATCGGCTTCAGGTCGCCGTCGACGTAGCCGACCAGGTCCAGGTGCGTGGCCACGTCGCGGAACTGCTCGGCGGTGTCGACCGGTTGCACGTCGGGCACCAGTTCCAGCCCGCGCGCCTGCAGCAGCTGGCCCACCTGCATCGACAGCGCGCCGTCGTCGTCGTTCCGGAAATGAAAGACCACGATCTTGCCCTGCTGGTTGGGGACCACGTGGGCGGTCTTGCCCAGCAGGAAGGTCGATGAATCGGAAGTCCCGCCGCTGCTCTTCTTCGTCCGCCGTCCTCGACGCCCCGCGCGCAGGGCGTGGGTTTGCGGCGCGGCTTCTGCCACCGTGACATCCGCTGCCAGCGCCGCCGCGACGACGGCGGCCCCGGCGAACAGCCACCGGAAGCGGGCGGCCGAGGCAGGCCGGAGGCGCGAGCGGGCGAACGGCATCCGGGGGAGGCTACATGATGCAATGTCGCCTTTGAAGGACGTTTTGTGACGCGCCGGGCCGCTGGCGCGCGGCGCGTGGTCAAGAACTCGCGTGTTTCTGCCGTTTTGGAGCTACGCGACACCCACCTTGGCGGCCAGGGCTGTTCGACGACGGCCGCCACGAGCAAAGGCCACATGGCAAAACTGCCCAGAACCGTAAGCCACCCGCGAACCGAGGCATCCCGCCACGCCGACCGCGCGTGGGTCTCCAGCGTCTCGCTCGCGGGCGCCGCCTGCTTGCTCGCTGCCCTGTCGGCGTGCGGGCAGCCCGCTGGGCAGTTCTTCGTCGTGCAGAACCAGTCGCCCGAGGCGGGGTGCACGATCCCGACCGGCGCGGCCGGCACCTACCAGGGCGAAGGCACGCTGGACATCCGCGTGCCGGCGTCGTCCGACGCCGCCTACATGCTGTTTCCGCTGCTGGAGAACGATCTGCCCGCGGCAGGCAGCGGGGGGGCGGAGCCCAACCGCATCGCCCTGTCCAGCTTCGAGGTCGAGATCGCCTTCGTCGACGGCAACGCCGCCGCCGCGGCCGCGTTCGCCGCCATCGAGGCGGACAGCTCGACGGCCGGGCTGATGCACTTCCAGACGCCTTGGTCGGGCAGCGTGGCGCCCGGCGGCGGGCGCACGTCCGCCGGCACCAGCGCCTTCCCCGCCGAGACCGCCATTCGCCTGCGCGACAGCGGCGCCCTCGCGGATCACTCCTACGCGCGCGTCACCGCCAACGTGCGCGCGCACGGCAGCACGCAGTCCGGCAGCATCACGTCCGACGTGTTCAAGTACCCGATCCGCGTCTGTGACGGCTGCCTGATCAACAGCATCACGTCGTGCCCGTCGACGACGGCCGTGCTGACCGGCGGCGTGTGCGGCCCGGGGCAGGACGCGCCGGTCGACTGCTGCACGCAAGGCACCTCGCTGATCTGCCCCGCCACGATGGCCGCCCCGACCACCAAATGAACGCGCGCAACCGCTTCCCGGGCTTCCGTCCTGCGGCGCTGCTGGGCCTGCTGTGCGCGGCCTGCGGCGCGAAGACCAGTTCTTCGATCCCGTACGCGCCTCCCCCCACCAGCGACGGCGGCGCCTCGGTCTTCGAGGCCGGGCAAAGCGGCGACGCGCCGTCGATCGGTATCGAGTCCCCCGGGGACGGCTCGCTGTGGCCGGGGACCACGGCGCCGCAGATCCAGGCCCACATCACCACGTCGTCGGGGCTGATCGATCCCGCATCGTTGAAGTTCACGCTGGTGGCGCAGGACGCGCCTGCCGGCACGGCGCCCGCCAGCGCGGGCGTGTTGACCGGTCCGGTGACTCCCGGCGAGTACACAGGCCGGCTGGATCTGTCCGGGCTGGCCGGCGGCACGTACACGCTGACCCTGACGGCGGCCACCACCGGCGGCGCCTCGTCGACGGCGCAGATCTCGATCCTGGTCGACGCGGGACCGAAGGTCACCGTCGTCTCGCCCGCCGCCGGCAGTCACCAGAAGGGCAGCGTGGCGGTCAGCGTGGTCATCGACTCGGCGCCGTTCGAGCCGACCCAGTCGGTGTCGGCGACGCTGGCGGGCGCGGCCCTGGATCTGGAACCGACGGGCGCGCCCAACAGCTTCCAGGCGACCGTCGACTTCAGCACCTACAATCCGCCGCTGCGCGGGACGCAGTTGCTGTCGGTCATGGCGCTGAACGGGAACGGCACCCGCACCACCGCCAATGTGTCCTTCGTGGTCGACAATGACGGCCCGACGATCACGCCCATCGGACCGCTGCCCTCGGACGTGGTGGGCCGGGTCATCGACATCTCCGCCACCATCATCGACGAGGCGGGGGTGGTGGACTCGTCCGTCATCGCCGTGGTGGGCGACGAGGCGGGCAACCCGAAGTTCCAGCTGAACCTGCTGCCGCACGGGGACGGGGTCTACAGCATTCCGTTCGACACCGCCCAGCTGACGAAGTGCGGGTTGCTGACCAGCGATGTGCCTCCGCCGGGGCAGTACTGCATCTTGTACCCGACCATCTCGTTCCGCGCCGCGGACGCGCTGGG